>Ga0304728_1000077_pt1 | contig 75912 bp, 113 predicted proteins | sample C_130625_MF_Meta_FD_190476 | JGI IMG/M metagenome (GOLD analysis project Ga0304728, IMG submission 190476) | Freshwater microbial communities from Lake Croche, Canada to study carbon cycling - C_130625_MF_MetaG (v2) (version 2) | ecosystem: Environmental > Aquatic > Freshwater > Lake | place... | reverse complement strand
TGTGCCTTTAATGGTTCTGACCTTGTTGTGTTGGCTGACCTTAGCAATCTGGCAGGGCGAGTGGCTAAAGTTCGGTATCTCTATCCTATTCTTTATAGGAACTATCCTGTTTGGTTTCTTCATAAACATTAAGTATGACCTATTAGGTATGGGTGATGTAAAACTATTAGCAACCTTGTCTATGATTTTGGCATGGTTTTCATGGGGAGTAGCCCTTGTATTCTTACCAGTAACAGCAGTTTTATCACTTGTAATAGGGTTCTTTGTAGTAATGCTCTCTAACGCAAAAGACATGAGATTATCACCAGTAGTCTTTATAGCCTTCGGATTCCTAATGGCAGTAGCCATGAATTAAATAGCAATTAAATAATTAAGCCCTCAGAAATGAGGGCTTTTTTATTGCCCAAAGTTCCTGGGACCAGCTCAGCTCAGGGCGGGAGAGATGTAGGAGAGGTAAAAGAGAGAGAGATTTAAATAGCAAAAAAGCCCATAACCGTATTTGGCTATGGGTTTTAATGAGAGAGAGAGAGAGAGAGAGAGAATTACTGGTTGTCTTTAATTAGTTTTATTTCACAAGCGTCAGTTGTACAATAAGCCTCACCAATAGCGTCAATGCCTAAGCCCTGATACACTCCAGCAAAGTCAATAGGGAATAGTTCCATAGCATACTGGTCGTATTCCGCTTGAGAGATTTGAGAGTAAGGCATTTGAGGATAGACATGGTTACCCATAGGCAAGAAAGAGATCGTTTTTAACTGACCGTCGTACATGTGGAGAACTGTACCTACATCTTTAATTTCTTTTTCAGCGTCAAAAGAGATAGTCACAGACACAGAGTTATCTGACCACCAGCGTTGAGCAGTCGCAGCGAGAGCAACCTTTTCGTAGATAGATACATCTTTTTCAGAACGCTTAGCAAGAGATTTAATAGGGAAGAACACCACAGAAGTCTTAGTAGGGTTTTCACTAGCAGGTTCTACTCGGTAATTAGCCATTTTAAAGAGAGAGAGCATAGGGTCATCATTACCAAAGCGGATGGCACGCAAAAAGTATTCGCCGCCTGGAGTCCAATGTACGCCTGGACTTTCACCAGAGAGAATAGATACAGTACCAGAAGGCTTTATTGTAGTTGTTTTAATGCTTTCTCGTATTCCAAGCCACTCAGAATAGCTTTTATCGTAATTAACGATAGTCTTGTAGCCTTCATCCATCCACTCACGAAGCACTGGAAGCCCGTTGATGTCAGCGAAGTTAGCCACACCAGACATAGAAGTTCCAATGCGACGGTTCCTTTGCATGATAGCGTTGGTTTCTTCCCAGTGAGTAGGCAAGAGTGTAACAGTCTTAGCATAGAGATAAGCAAACTTGAGAGTACGCTTGTAATCCTCTAGGCTATCGTGTCTATTTAGATAAGTTTCTACCAGAGTACAGCACTCAAACGATTCGAGAGATTGCTCGGCACATGGGTTATAGCCCGCAGCACGCCAGTCTTTATTGTTGGGTTGGTCAGCCAAACGACCATACTTACGAGTTACATCCATCCAGATAACTCCAGGTTCACCGTTGAGAGCAATACCATCCACGATAGGTGAGAGGTCTGTACCCACAGCGGTTTCTACAGAGTTATTAGACATCCAAGCCCAACCTGGATTTTCTGGGTCATAAGAGTTACGTTCTGGGAAACGCTCAGCGTTTTTGAGATTTAAGAAGTTATCGTCATCTATACGCCCAAGCAACAGCTCAGCAGAACGGCGAACGTTACCTGAAACTACGCAAACACCAATCATATTGCCTATATCCGCAATATCAATTCGGGTTATCTTATTTCCAGCCCTACCAGCAAAGAGTTTTCTAATGTGCGTGTGCAATTTTAGAAGCGGTTCGTGTCCCGCAGCAGTTCCGCCGAAGGTAGCGATAGGTGCGCCAAATGGTCTAATGCTGTCGTAATTAAATACCCAAGTAGGCTGGTCTGGCTTTAAATAAGCATTTATTAAAGCAACAGTACTATCTACCCAACCCTCTCGCGTGTCAGAGATATCGAACACTTGTTCGCCTTTTGGCTCATAGATGTCAAAGCCTTTATCGGCACCTTTGTCATCAAAGCCCACACCCACACCCAGCATCGAGGCTTCCATCAAGAACGCAAACGGCTTAGCAGGGTTGTTTTTAGACATTTCATTAGTAGAAACAAATGCGCAATTCTGCAAAGCAGCACTATTCTTTTGCTCATTTACCAACGGGGTACCCATTACCCAAAGACCTCGGCCAGGCGGAGTCCACTTAAGATTAAACAGGCGGTCAAACGCTTCTTTAGCGGAAGCCTGTGCCTTAGCGTCGTTCCAAGGCAAACGGTTAGTTTTAGCGTGGTCTTTCTGAAGCGAATACATACCGTTGATGACACGCTCACATACATCAGTCCAAGTTTCTTTAGTACCATCAGCCTTTAGGCGAGAGTAAGTACGAAGAAAGGTAATCTCTCCAACAGAGTTACCAGCAACATCTTTAAACCCCCAAGGTACTACTTTATTCTTGTAGTTTTCTACGAAGTCGATTGTTAATTTAAATGATAATGACATAGCATTTCCTATTCTTTTATTTGTTTGGGGTAGTGTTCTAGTATAGTTCATCCCTGCTAGAAGATGATCCGGAAGCGAGTGGTGGGTGTGTTATTTTGCGTGAAATTAATACTATATCAATTTGTGTCAAAATAGGGTGGGCTAGTAACTAGCCCTAAATGTCAGTTATCTTTTTAATTACCTCATTTGTCTGATTTTCATTAAGCCCATTATTAGGTAATTCACTTAATTTTTGAGCCCTATCACCGAATAAACTAGACAAAACTCCAGCCGAATTTCCGCGTTCCAGGGTAACTCGCATCATCTCTTTTGACTCGTCTAACTCTTTAATAGTCTTAAGCATTTTAAAGAATCTATCCATTTCTAAACCTGTATTTGGGTCAGGGTATCCGCCGTTTAAATCCTCGGCAAACTTGGCAAATGCCACTCGTTGCCCTTGTATTTCAAGGAGTGAGTTAATTAGACCCTTAAGTTGTTCTTTAGTTTTAACTTCAACGGGTAAGTTAAATGCACAAGGGTTATCTACCTTAAAAGCAGGGCAATTATCTTTTACAAAACAAGTATTACACTGGCGTAGGCTAGTGCTATTTGAACGAAGAACAGGGACATCTTTGATAACATCGCGACCATCTTGGTCTGTCTCAATTACTCGTGAAACATCAACGCCAAGCACAGGTAAAGTACGCATTTCGGCAGGATTTCTTGTCTCAAGTTTCCGCACTTCAGACCCCTCACCAGTAACAGTAGAGGGGGGTGTTTCCGATAAATCGGTGGGTGGCAAAGCACTGGCGCTAGTTACTAGCCCTAAACTAGTTTTTAATGCCCAATTCTCTAATTGTGTGTACGACCACACCGCTAATTTAGATATTTCTACTGCGTCATCTGCCAGTATTTTATCAAAATCTAAGTTAGCTTCTTCATACGCAGCCTTGTATCTAGACCTGGCTTGGTCTTTCATACGCTTAGGGTAACGGTGCAATTGATTACCAAACCATACAATAGTTTCGCCCCTCATCATAGGGGATAACCATGCAAGCGTGCTAGTAGTCTCAAACGGCGAGTTGTGAAACTTATCAGGCTTAATAGACCCTAAGATATGAAACTTAGTACCGTGCTGTGAAGAAAATTTGCGACACATTGGCTCAAGTGTTTCCGCCACATCTCCCGGAATAAAAACATTTAAATATCTAGTAGCAAGGCTTTCTAAGCTACCCTCGGTATAAACAACGCCAAACTTAGTGTCATCTACTTCATGCCACGCAGTAGCTCGCTGCTGGATAATAAACTCTTGTGACAGGCTTGGGTGGGTTATTTCGGTAAAAAGGGTAATTCTATTCAGGTTATCTGAAATAAACTCTTCATAATCGGCACAAAAGTCATCTAATTCTTCATCTGTTAAGTTGGATGTAGCTGGGATGCCTGGATATACATATACCTCTACTTCGTCTTTAAAGTAATTCTCTAATAGGTATTTCTTAGTTTTTGGTAAGCCACGCTTTACAAGGCCCCAATAACTAACACCAACCTTTTTAGCGTTAGCGTGGTCTAAAATGGACCTATTGCTTGGTACTTCCGCACCTAAATAAATTATTTTCATAGACGGTCATCCTCAAGCATAAGTTGTACCTGTCTGTCTAGTTCACCAACGACAGCATCCCAACTTTTGCGACCTTCTCTACCGTCTGGTCTAAACTTAGCACTCAGATAGACAGGATGTAGCCAAAGAAGGGTTTTAATGCCGTTCTCAAGGCATTTAACGGCTAAGTCCATGTCTGCTGTAATAACCATATGAATGGGCGCAGAGGCCTGTTGGTGCTGTATTTTGCGAAAGTCCCTATCCTCGTATTCACCAACTGTTTTATTAGAAATAAACCCATCGATGTCTACTAGTTTATGCTCTTTGCACCAACGATTAGCTTCTTCTTGGTCATCACAAGCAAGGCTAACGAGCCCATTAACATTTAGGGCTTTATATAGAGAAACGCCTTCAAATATTGGTGTCTTATTTTCAGAACGCAATACGCCGTCAAGGAACATGACAATTGCCACGATTAAATCTTTCTAGTATTGGTGACGAGTTGCGGCACGGCGAATTAAAGTATTCGCGTCTGGCAAATCTACTCCGTATTTTGACTTGTTTAGTGCTTCATCTTCGGCATCCATCTCAGCCTTCAAAGTACGAAGTGACTGAATTACTCCTGATTGTTTACCTGATTGCCAACGATAATTAGCAAAATCTGAATACCCTTCGCCCGATGGGCTAAAGGCGGTAGAACGTTCATTATGGATACTACTATACAACGAGGAACCTTGTGACATAGACATACGCATTTCTGAACGAGCATTTGCTTTAATAGCATCGTTGCTTGCTTGCTCGTATTTGTTTTTAGCGGCTACATATTTTGACAATATATCAATTGCTAGTAGTCTGTCATTTTCTATTGCATTTAACCAAGCTGGGTTAGCTTGAACAGTGTCCATACTAGGTGTGACAGTCCAATTATCGTCTGTCAAAGAATACGCGGCGTAGGGCTTGATATCAGCGATGTTACTACGCACATTTACATAAAAAGTTAACTCAAACGAGTCTAAGAATCTATCAGTGATTGGATGAAGTTCTTCTCGGAAACCTTCGTTAAGCATTGAGGCAACCTCTTGGTTACTTAACCCCATAAATTTAGTATTTGATTGTCTAAATCTAACGTAATCAATTCCAATTAAGCAATCTAAATCACCTGGGTCACGGTGAGCAGCCCACTGATACGAAACTCCCGATCCGGCAAGCCACACATGAGACCAAGATTCTCCGCCAGTATATTTACTGTTTAAATGATTAAATAACAATTGTAAAATGGCTGAACGAACTAAACCGTGTAGGTTTCCATCCCTAAATAACCTAGGGTCTAGTCCGACAGAAGGTTTGCTAAAATATGATGTCTCTGTTGGTTCTAACACTTAATCCTCTTCATCGTCATCAACAGAAACTATAGTCCAGTTAGGTTGTTTTATTTCAAATTCTCTACGAGTTGTTTTTTCTGGGAATTCATTTTTTACGGGGGTTACAAAACCACAACCCGTGTGAGCCTCTAAAAACCGTATTACTGTGAACTCAGTTAAACTTTCGTTAAACCCATCAAGTTGCAAGGTTGAACCGCACTTACAGGACATTTCCGCAAACATGATGGGCTCCTAACGAATGTGCTTACTCTTTTATTGTACCCTCAGTTGGGTCTTCTAGGTTGACATCTGAAGGTTGTGGTGAAAGTGCTGACAAAACAAGGGCAGCTAACTGTTGTTGACCAATAGAATAGGTAATTTCAGTAGTAGCGGCCCTTACCTCATTAACGGCAACTTCACGCTCAAGTTCTATTTTAGCCGTGATGTCTGTCAGTACGTGCCAAGCACCGCTTTCTCCCTTAAGGACAATAAATCCGGTTTCAAACTTAGGGATTTTTTCAGTTTCAATTTCAGTTTCAATTGGTGAGGTTGGTGTTCCGTTTGCCATTTTGTGACTCCTTTTAGTCAAATGCTTTGATTTTGTCGTGTGTTTTTACCATGTTAAACGACTTAACTGGGCAAAAATCGCACAGATAAATGGTTGGGCCTGCGTATTTGTCTAAGTTTTCTGCTTTACGCATTTGCTCAGTACCCGCTGAAAGTTTCTTTTTGTCTGATTTATAGTCAGGGCATTGTCCACTTGGGCGGTTATGGATACTATAACAGGTCATAGCGTCTTCTGCAAACTGCATACGAGTATTGTAGAAAGGTAGTCCTAGACCTTCGCCTTCGCCACCAGATAACTGCTTAATTACATCTTCTTTAAGGGCTGGGGTAGACCAAACGGCTTTAGGCACATTCCATAGACGGCCATAATGCAAATCACCATGGCGCTCTACTGTAATGTTTAAAAGGGTGTTGCCTGGGTCTTCCTCAGCGGAAGGCAGTTCGTCAATGGTACGACAGTTTTTACAGACCAGTAAACGAAAATACGGTTCTTGCTCTTCTTTATTAGACATATAGTGCTCCTGTTAGATAGGTGGTTAGCCTATCATATTATTTTTAAAAGTCTGACCACTTTTGCTCACGGCCAGAAACATCCGTGTAAGTGTTTTTAGCTTTTTCTGCCGCTTTTGCTCTTGCAATTTTATCTGCTTTTGGCTCTAATCTATCTGCCAGCTTAGCAGCAGCATCGCCTAATCTAGCAGTTATTGGTGCAATAACTTTACGAGCAAATCTGCCCTTACCAGCTGCTTTCATTCCTGCTTGTCCTTCTGGACTTGTAACTAAAGCGTGAAGTGAATCAAAAGCGTGAACAGAACCTGTTTCTTTATTGTGCAAACTAGCTTGAGTAGCTAGTGGGTGTAAGGTGTTTGTGCGTCTGTCGTGAAATTCAAATGGCATTTTATGCCGCCTTTCTTGGTTTAGTACTCTTTGTTTTTGTAAGGTCTTTAGGTGCTCGTTGGGGTTTATCTCTGTAACCTGCGCCTGCCACATCAGCAGTCTGCATTTTAGTTCCTGTAGTTTTCATACCTTCAGTACGGCTACCTTTTGCGCCGCCTAGACACGTTGAGCAAACAACGTCGTCTTTTGTGCTATTTGGGCAATTTGGGGTTTGGCACGCAGTTCCATTAGGAAATTTACTTGGGTTAATTGCACCTGCCTGTAACATACGCCCAATTCTTTTTCTAGAATCTTCTCTCTTAGCTGGGTCTTTGGTTGTCTCAAACATTTGTTGATGCGCCTCAAGTTCCCTGTGCATAGACTCCGGAATTGGTGCACCAGCTCGCATCATATCATTAATAAAACGCTTGTTATGTTTGTTTCTACTCTCTGCGTCACGAAATACAGAACCGCCATGACCTCTAAATTGTTGGCCTTTGCTCTCTCCAGTTGCTACTTCTTCTTTGGTTTTTACGCGTTGATATTGTGTACCTTCGGCATCTTTATCTGCTTGTTCAGCAGCTGACATTCCTGTTTTAGCATTTATTTTGTCTAAGTCGCGTAATGAATCTCCAAGTCCTGAGCTGTCAGCCCAAAGACCGCCTTGTTTAGCGCCTGCAGTAATATCGCGTCTTCTTTTAATGGCTTTGTTACTTTTAGTAACTTGCTTTCTTTCAGATGCGGTTAATCTGTTGCCTGGTTTCTTTCTAGGTGTCGCCATGGTGATTAACGTCCTTGATTTTCTTTACGCAACCTATTACCGGTGCGTTTATTGTTTTTACGAGCACTTTTATCCATAGCTTTGGCGGACATGTCATAACCTTTTGCAACTAATGGTGCAATAATTTTACGGGTAATGATGCCTTGACCCTCGTCTTTCATGCGCTTTTGCACTCTTGGGTGCTTAGCTAGTGCAGACATCGAAGGAAATATTTGCTCAGTTTCTGCGCCTGGAAGTTTTATAGAAACTTCCGTTGGATTAGTTTTGGTAGGAAAAAAATCATAAGGCAAAGTATTGCGGCTATCAAGGCGCATTTTGGAGTTAGTGCCTTCGCTATCTCTACCTAAATTAACAAGTTCGCCACTTCTGCGATCATGAAATATTGCCATGACTACTTCCCTGGAACTACCTTATTAGGGTCTTCGCTGTTAATAAAACCGTAGTTCATGTAAGGATGTAGACCAGCACGGTTCTTTATAACTGTTTGGTCACCCTGTCCAGGGGCTACTTCGGTGTTAGGGCGACGCTTACGGTACTTACCGTCAGTTGCGCCATTTTCTAGGCTTTCGCTCAATGAACGTGATTCATTTACTGCCATGGTTATCTCCTTACGCCATCTTATTGGCGAGTTGTTTTGCCGCTTTACGTCTTGAGCATCCAGGACAAATATCTGAGTTTAATGCTTGAACAGGATTTAAAATATAACCGCATGACGTACAAGGCTTATCACCATTATACACGCGAATTCCCGCTGGATATGGGGTAACTTGAGCCATTCCATCACCGGTCGGGTCTACAGAACTAAGGTCCATATTATGTATTTCCTAACGCGTTCCTGCTTGTAGATTCGGTTGTAGTAGCCGCCCCTGAGAAATCAACACGCTGTTGAATTCGACCAGATAGTTCTACTATATCTTTAATGCCATATTCTGAAGTCTCATACCCAAATTTATTAGGAAAAAGGTTTATTTGTGGCAAAGGTGGGCGTACATAATCTTGTATCTCAGCTGCGGTTAAGTTACCAACTTTAAGGGCCTGGCTTAGCATACGTTCATTATTACTAGCAAAAGGGCCTAAATACTCTTGCGGAGGCATCGCTGCCTCTTTTGGTACACCTATGGCTTTATCCCACGCCCTATACCCATATCTACCATCTGGGGTATTAGGCATTAATTAGCCCCAGTTTGTGTCGCGCCTGATAAAAATTCGCCTTGTCTATTAGCTGCAGCGTTGGCTTGGTCTAACGTGTATGGTTGAGTGGTTGATTGATCGCTATTATTATCTCCACCGCTAAGCATATGTCCAGCTCTAGCAGTCTTTCCAGTTGGCGAATCATATGCGGTTTTTACAGCATCAGTAAATTGACTAAAACGCCCGCCTGCAGCGGCAGCTTCTCCAGTTCCTGCAGCGGCAGCTTCGCCAGCGGCTGCAGCTCCTGCAGCGGCTTCTCCAGCAATAGCTCCACCTGCGGCTGCTTCACCAGCAACTGCGGCTCCTCCAGCAAGTGCTTCTCCAATAATTGGGATTAACGGGGCTAAAAATGCCATTTTTAGTAAACTCCTTTATTTTCTTTAAGTGCGCTACGGGTTTTGTAATCTATTTTTTCGGCCATACTTGTGCCTACAGCTAAATTGTTATCTACCGAATCAATAAGCTTAGCCCGTCTTTCACCAATTTTTTGCTTGCGTTCTACCTCTGCATCATGCGCCTCAATAGCGTCATCAATCTCAGATGATTGACCTGTGCCATTTGCAAATGATTTTTTACGCGACTCGGTTGGAAAAAAATCAACTGTTTTATCCCCAGAAGTTGCTTTTTCTGCAGCCCATGCGAGGGCACTACCTACTTTTCCCATGTTAACTCCATTGCGGACTTAAACCACGAAGTTGTGATTTACGGTTATTGTTCATCTCTAACGGCGCGTTAGAACGAGTATTTGCCTTACCATCATTTACTAGGTGAGGGGCTGGGGCTAATGAAAAAGCCGGTGTAAATTTCTTTGCGGGCACGCCTTTGCGCGCAGCGGCCATTTGGCGTTTAATGCCTCTATCTACGGCAAACTCTGGGGCTAAATAGTAATCGCCTGGGTCAATGCGCTCGCCGCGATGAACGCCGCGCTGATAACCACGTTGCGTTTGGCGTACTTTTAGGCCGTGAAGGACCTGCTCAGATACGCTATTAGGGCGTCCACGATCATCGCGGCGAGTTCTAATTGTTCCTAAATAACCATCTGGATATTCTGCGGATGGTTCGCGACCCACACCCATGCGTAAATAGTCAAGCTCTGAACGAGCAACGGCAACGCCGCCTCCACCATAATTAGTGTAGGTTCCGTATAAACCGCCAGCACCTAAGCTTTGGGTATTTTGGTGTGCACTTGCCATATGACAAGTTTATACATTAATTAGGCTAAATTAGTTCTAAACTCTTGTCCCATAAATACTGCCCAGTCATCTAGGATTGGCACTGATAACAAGGTAAATTCGCCTGTGTCTTTATACCAAGCAAACCCAACGCCCTGTTGCCAGTTCTCCCAGTATTTAACTGGTTTTTCATTAGGAGTAATTCCACCCTTGACGCTAGGTACCGAACCATCTACACGACATAAACATCCAGGGCTAAACGCGGCATTACGAGCTGGCCCATTACTGGTGTGGTTAGTGTGGTACATCATTTCAATTCGGTGAATGTGCCCATAAATTACGGAAACATGGTGATTTGAATTGATATATTTCATGGCTGTGCTACCGCTTGAGTTAACGCGATCACCGTGGATACAGCGTAGGTTCTCGTTCAGCCAGTATTCGCCCGCTGGGTATCCGCTGGCGTACTTGATGTTTAGTTCATCCATACGCAATAGGTGTGGAAGGCTGTTTACTGGCCAATCACTTGGCGTAGTCCCTGCCTGACGCATATTAGATACGGCTGGGGCATTTTCCGCTAGATACTTATATATACGGCAGTCGTGGTTACCTTCTAGGAATACAATTTCTGCATCTGGCACGGTTGCACGCTGTGCGGCTAGGTACTCGTACCCACGTTGGATAGCCAAGTTAGTTGAGTTCTGAAACGCAATCTCTTGATGGTGACGGCTCTGTGCTGGTAGGTCTAGGGTATCTCCTAGGTTTACCACAGTGTCCACGCCAAACTGCTGATGCGCATAGTTTAAAATCTGCATTGCAATATCAATTGCTTTTTCAGAATGAAACTCGATTACTGTTCCATCTTCATAGACACGGTAACCAATCTGTGTGTCCGGCAATAGGGCAGCTAACTTCCATTCATTCTTGCCTTTTTTAGGCTTAATAATTGTAGATGGCTTAATTGTCATCTTTTGGGCTTGCATCAATGGAAACGGTTTTAGCGGGTCTTCTCTTAGAAGGGCGGCTAATTCTTTAGCTAAACTATCGGACAAGTGCATGTTCCTTTCATATGATAATTAAATGATGTCTGTTTAAACGGAGCATCAGGGTGGTACTTTTTAATTAGCTTTAAGGCCTCTGACATATTTAAATTGGTTTTGCCTTTAAGCACAGAAAATATTTCTTGAAATTCTTTATCTTGGTCTTGAACCCAGACATTTACTACACAGCCTATTCCATCTGATTTGGCAGCCAATACTTTTAGTTCATCTATTAACATACAACCTCTCCCGGTCTCTATATATTATTATCACACAAGAATGTGATGTACGTTGATTATCGCTGATAATTTTTGATTTGTCAAGGCAATAAAAAAGCCCCCATTGCTGGGGGCTTTTTCTATACCTTGTCGGGGTTAATTATAGTTAGACATACCGTCTGTAAACTGGGCCGATGTGCGGTTAGTTGCTGCTTTAAACAAACGACCGTTGCCCTGTGTAGGACCAATTTGTGGGTCTACGTAGGAAGGCATGGTTGTAGTAATGCCGTAAGTACGGGCTGAAGTCACCTGCTTTTGTGGGCGGCTAGGCTTTGCTTGTGCATATGGGTCGCCTGCAGCAGTGTTGCCCTTCTTCATTAGCTTACCGGTAAGCGGCTTGCCAGAAGCGTTCTTTACATTGCTAGCTGCGCTAGTACCCATAGTTGGGAATTTGCTATTTGGTTGTTCCATGATTTTTACCTCTTTGGCCTAAGATGGTTGATACTTTAACAATACCGTTAATTAAACAAATATGCTTAATTAACTGAATTTACTTTAAATACAATTGCGCTGATGTTTTCACCGTTGATCTCAATGGATTGGAAACCTGGTACACATACTAGGCTTATTCCACGTGGGGCGGTGTATCCACTGGCAATTGCAATTGCTTTTACGGCTTGGTTTACTGGACCTGCGCCTACGGCGCGAATTTTACAAGTACCTTTTTCGTAAATAGCATGAGCAATAGCGGATGCGACGGACTGCGGATTGCTGGATGCGCTTACGCGCAACACATTATCATCTGGTGATTCGGACATTATTACCTCTGGTTGTAGTTATTACTCCCGTATTACTACTATAAAGGTAAAATAGGCCTAATCTAGGTCCAATCCAAATTTTCTCTAATGTCTGGCATTACACCAATTTCACGGTTATCCCAGTTACCATCTAGTACCATAAGGGCAATAATTGAGTAATTTGCCATGTCAATGAAGCTGTCCCGTAGGCTTTCGTTTTCAGGCGTAGCACCGCTGTCGTATAGGTGGTTAATTCTAGCCAACTTATCATGCATACGTACTCTAAGGCCGTTTAAGGGGCCGCCAGGGCTCTCGCTGATGTTCTTTGGTCCGTAATCTTTATGCTTCTTAACCAACAGCTCTTCAGCCTCTAGGAACTTTGTAGCCAGCATATTTTCAAAGTTTTCTTGAAGTACCTGTGCTTTTAGCTCTTCTGTAGTAGGACCGGATTTACGGATAAATTCTCGTGCTGCTTCTGACAGGCCATTGAAATCTCCTGGGTCTCCTGGTTTAAACGCCATTTTCTTCTCCTTGTTTTTCGTGACAATCACAGCCACATATTTTTTCTGTTAATGTACCCATTGATAGCTTAACTGTCTTTGGGCAGTTATCGTGGTGGCCGGTTATACACCAACCAGTTAAATCTGTTCCTTGTAAATTTTTATTCCTCATCGTCGTGAAGGTGCTCTAAGTCTATACCTTTTACAACGCCAATTAGTGTCATTATTCCAGCCAATACTAAAGTAACAACTACAGTAATGGATACAAATAACACTACTAATGCAACTATTTCTAACATTTTAATCCTCTGTGTTTAAGTGCCTAATAAACCTAATTTGTAAATGTGATTCACAAAGGTTATCACAATCTGTGGCAGGGTGTGAAATACCTTCTTCTAAAAGTTTAGCAATATTTTCTCTTTCGTCAACTATTGGTTTAAGTTGACCTTTTAAATTATGTATTTGTTTATTTTGTCTTTTTATTGTTAACGAGTACATAGCTAAAATATAGGCAAATATACGAGCTGCAAATCCAGTTCGTTTTTTTGCATTTTCAAAGCCCATAAACATTAAGGTTTTTCTCTAAACGTTGGGCCTTTAATCTTTTGAAGTATCTCTAGTTCATAAGCAAGGTCTCCCTTACCTGCGGCTAGCATAGCTAAGGCATATGAATCCGCCATGTTGTCATCGGTAAATTCTACGCCCCACTTTTTGTATACGGCTAGAAGTATCTGGTTTTTCTGTACTCCAGTACCTTTACCGGTTACATACTTTTTTAGGGTTGTTGGCGGAATAATGTATGGGTATTTGCCATCAAACTTGTCCAGTACTTCATAACAGGTTAGTTTTACTATTGCACCAAGTTCACCCAGCATATGCGCCATTGTCGTACCGAATGCGTAGCCTTCCATAGCCACGGTAACTGTATCTCTGTCTTTTGTCATTTCAGTCAGTAAATAAGTTAATTTGTCTTTAACCCAAACTAATCGGTCAATGTGCATTTCTTGTGCTTTAAATGTAATAGACCAATAGTTGCTAACGTTATCTACGTTTATAACGGTTATTCCAAATCCAGAATAAGACTGGTCAATCCCAATGGCTATATTTTTTATGTCAGAATCCCAAGGAAAGGGTTTGCCAAGCAATTTATCTTTTGCCATTATGCGGTGAACTTACGACTTCTGGTCTTAAAGTTATCGCTTGATGTTCTACGGGTCAGCTCACGGCTACAGACCGCGGTGCTACGTTCGTAGTTATTTACCATGGTCTCTAGCATTTTGCGATACGAATACTTTACCAGGGCCTCTTGGCGCACTTCTCCAAGTGTAGGGTCGCCGTCAACCAAGGCCTTGATAATAGTTACTGTGGTTTTTGCGTTGTTTGTTTGGTGACGCAGCATTGCCTCTGACTCAGCATAGTCTCTGTTGCGCTCTGCATCTTTTTCATCAATGATTGCACAGGCTAACTGCGTACTTAGAAATTCACTATAGGCCGATAGATGCGTATATAGACGCATCAGGTCTTCATCATCTAATTCTGTGATGTCTGCAGGCAACTGTGGTCTAGGCATAGATGTTTCGCGGTCTACCATCAAACCTTGTTCATCCAACATATCTAGGATGTACTTGCTAGTGTCGTTTGTAATTAATGTTGTTTTACTCATTGAACCCTCCGCATTGTTTGCATTTTAGCGCTCCGCCGACATTACAGTCTGGGGCGATGTTCTTACCTAGTGAGTCTACCACAAGTTGTGCCCCATCAATAATTGGTTGAATTGCCCAATCATCTTTACGAACAACAAACTCTTTAACATCCTGTGTAGGCTTTGCTTCATAAATAAGCACGGCTTCTTGGGGTACATCCGTACGTCCAGATAGTTCTAAAACTTTCATGTACAACTGGACTTGAGCTACGTGAGCTTCGAAAGGTGATTTAAAGTTTTTCCATGCCTCAGCAAAATCCTGATTAGATGCAAACCAGTTAGACCTGTCGTACCACATAAATGTACCGGCACCTACTGACTTAATTTCTAGCATTAGGTCATCGCCAAATCCTTTTAACCAACCATCTGAGTGGCCGGTAATCATTAATGGTGCGTGCTCTACTGGCACTTCTTTGTAACGCATTTTGCCTTGTGTACTGCATTCGTTACAACCCTCTGGACTGGTTGCCCAAAGTTTATCACCGCAGTTTTTACATTCCCAAACACCATGTAGTTTGCCCATATCTCCAAACCAATTTTGCCAAGTAGCGTGAATACCGTGACCTTGCGCAAATATAAGTTCGCGCTTAAACTGGCGAGCTTCTGGTGTAGGATGATTACCTTTTAAATGAAAGTAAGACGCACGATGGCACCAATAAGGGCTAACCATGGCAGATGGGTGCAGACCGTTAAACGATCTGGAATTATCTATAGGTTGCGATAGTACAAAGCGTTCTACTTTGCTAATCACTCTTGTGGTTGATTTACCGGCATCTACAAAGCTTTTTAATGCACCTGCTGGTATTTTTTTTAGTTTTTTCTCTGGCATGTTTTATTTCCTCCATGAGAAACATAACACACTTTCTTAGGAATGTCTACTAGATTTTTTAGCAAGTTCTTCTAAAGTAGTTCCTTGTTTTTCAGCTTTACGTTTTAAAGCGTTTCTTTCACGGTGACTCATACCTCCCATGATGCCGTGCACTTCATCACGTTTATCTGCTGCCATTAAACATTGAAGTCTAACTGGGCATTCTGGTCGGCCATCGCGCCCAAAACAAATTGATTTAGCCTTATCAGCTATTGGTTTGTATAAAGCCTTATCTCTAGGCGGAAACCAAAGATCGGGGTCGTAAACATTTACGTATTCTTTAGTTTCTTCTTTGTAAACACGCGTACCGCATTTAGCTTGATATTCCCAAGGTTCAGGTTCTGTAAATAAATTGACAAACGGGTTAGACAAGTAATCTCCTAATAATGAGCTATTTCTCTTCCGTGTGCTCCTCTATACATTGTAACAGAAATTCTCTCATTGTCAAAAAGTCATTTTCGTCCATAACCACGTAATTAACCTCATTTAAGCTTATGCCCAAAACGGGCGTACGACTGTCTAGGAGGGCCTCTGTAGTTATCTTCTCTAGGATATCTGACTTAAGGGTAAAAGACTTCTTACCGGTCCATTTATGCTCAATAAGCAAGTCTTGTGACCGTACGTCACCTTTACGAAACCAAAAAGCGCCGGAGGCAACATTACGTTGTCCTCCGACGGCTTTAGCAAGACGTTTCTCATGCTTAAGGGATTGTTTCTGACCTTCTGATTTAGCCAAGCTTTAGAGTACCCATCACATCTTTAGTTAATTGGTCTTGCAAATCAACTTCTTCTCGAATTGAATTAAGCAAGGCATCTGCACCCTGCCACTGACGTTCCGAGTAACGGTAATAAGCGCCGGCACGCGTAACAATCTTATTGATAATTGCTAGGGATACAATTTCTTTAGCGAAGTCATATTCGCCTTTATCAATACCTGAGCCGTCGTCAAAGTAAAAGTCTACAAATGCGGTTTGTCCCGGAGGAGCTGACTTGTTCTTTCTGGTTTGGAACTTGATAGTTTGACCTACCTTACGCTTTTCCTGACCTGTGCCAATCTCAATCCACTCATCGCGCTTAACGTCAATACGAGTAAAGAAGAAATAATTTTTAGCCTCACCACCTGGAGTAGTACGAGGGTCACCATACATAACACCAATCTTCATACGAAACTGGTTAATGATTAGGCCGATGAATGGGCGTTCGCCACCTAGTAGGTCACGCTTACCTGCCTTTTCCATCTTGCGGAAGAACTTGCCCATAAGCATAGCTCCACGACCTACAGTAAACTCATCCATTTCTTTCTCGTCTTCTGCTGAAGGCACGAGTGCTGGAAGTGAGTCAATAACCACGCAGTCTACTTCTTTAGTCTCAATGAACTCTAGAACGGCTGTCAAAGCGGTTTCCATGACGTTGCTGGTAAATACGTGAACGCGTGTAGCATCTACACCACACATCTCTGCATACTCTGGGACCCACTGTTCGGCAGCAATCCAAATAGTTGTGAAGTTAGGGTCACGCTTTTGATTAGATGCAATTGTCTTAAGTGCCAATGCGGTTTTACCATTACTGGCTTCACCAATAATTTCGTGCCACTGATTAGTTGGCCACCCACCACCCAAAATCATATCTAGCGAAAGTGAACCTGATGTAAAACGAGTTGGTGCAGCTACTTCTGACGCTAGTACAACGGTGTTTTCGCCGTACTTTTTATTGATTTGCGCTAGAACTTTTTGAAGTGACATTAACCAATCCTGTCGATAATAGTATTAGGGTTGAAATTATTTGCGGTGCTTACTTGCTTAGTGGCCTCAGTATTACCGCTACTTGGAATTCTAACTCCCGGCATACCTGAACCAGATTGCTGAATTGGATAGCCGCAGTCATAGCAACGAGCCGCTGTTTCTACAGTCATCTTTCCGTAATTACCGCTAGAGCAGTTAGGACAGCGACTGGCATTTACCGCACTAGCCGGAAGCGTACGACCAGCTAGCTCAGGGTTATAAGGAGGCTGTTGAGTAACAGGTGGATAACCTTGATTAGGCGTGTAACCCGGGTACTGCGGGGCTACGCCTGGATTAGTTACAGGAACCTGTTGTTCGGGTAATCTTAGTTGCTGTGGCTGTCTAGGTGTACCTAGTTTATCTGCCCACCAATTACTCATAATTCTCCTTCTTCAATGCTGGTATGAGTGCTATTTAATTTAATTATATCTAGTTCTTTCAAGGCTGAGAAAGAACCCAGCAATCCCGCAAAAATCATATGATAATAAAAGTCTTTAAATGGCTCTTCTGAGGCATCTATCATATCATCTGTAATTCCGTCTAATTTAGTCATTTTAAGTTTATGCAAATTAAAAGCAAATTCAGCGGTCGCAGTAGCGTAAAAAGTTAGCAAAGGGGTTATTTGCGCTATATTTTCAACTCTAGCATCTGAATCAGCGTGCTCTTTAATATCCCCTTCTTCACTAACTGGAGTTAAATCAAAGATATGTGAATATAAATGAGCGTCATCACTACTGATGTCGTATAAAAACCAACGAAATAAAGTACTAACTGGTATTTTACTTATCTTTTCAAAGTCATCATCTTCGTGTCCAATAGGCCAATCTGTCATTATTTTGCCTCTCCCCATTTATCTACGATTTTAATGTCTGCAATTAACGGAACTTTTAACACTTGTATATCCTCCATAGCCTCACGCAGTTTCTCTGCGGTTTCTTCTGCCAACTCTGCTGGAGTAGTTAGTACCAATTCATCGTGAACAGTAAGTATTATCTTAGCTTCTTTTGGTATCATTGTCCAAGCGCGAACCATGGCAATCTTAATTATGTCTGCGGCACTTCCTTGAATCTTGGTATTAAATGCCTGACGTTCAGCCCCAGCGCGGAACCCATTATCTCTAGACATAATCTCAGGTAAATAACGACGACGTCCAGTTAATGTTTTTACATAAGGAACTGGTTTACCTGCACGAGTAGCTAAAATAACTTTAGAACGATACGCAGAAATCGCAGGGAATTCTTTAGCAAATCGATCTAGCAAGTCTTTAGCCTCAGTTTTAGTACACCCAATAGATGCGGCAATCTTATCTGGACCTACACCATATGCCATAGCAAGCACCAGCACTTTACCTGCTTTACGGTCTACGCCCATGGTATCACCAATGGTTGTATAGATATCTTTGCCTTCTAAGTAGTTATCCATCATAATTGGGTCTTCTGAGAATGAAGCAATTACTCTTGGCTCAATCTGTGAGTAGTCGGCAACAACTAATTTATATCCTGGCGGTGCCGTAAACAAGTTACGAATAGCTTTACCATGCGCAGTATGTGGTGCGGGTACGTTCTGTAGATTAGGATTACGGCTTGAAAAACGACCTGTCTCAGCTCCGTGTTGGACAAAGTCACCGTGAAGTCTACCATTGATTAGTAAAGTTTCTTTAGTCTCTATACGAGTCTTGCCGGAAGTTGTGCGCTCAATCTCTCCACCTAAATACGGAATAACATAAGTAGAAAGAAGCTTATTATAGTCAGCATATTCCAGCATGGCTGTAACTAGAGGGTCTTTATCGCGATAAGGCTCTAAAGCCTCAGCAGAAACTGAGTAATCTGACTGAGACAAGTCTCCGCCTTCTTTATCTTTTTGACTACCTTTAGTAGTAAGTATCTTAGCCTTTAACCCGCGACCGCCGTCTTCTTTAGCACCGTAAAGCAAAACTTGCTTTTCTTGATTAGAGTTGATGTTAAACTCACGACCGGCAGCTTTATAAATACTAGCGCGTGCTTCATCTACCTTAGATTCTAAATCAATCTTTAACTGCTCTAAAGACACGGTGTCAATAAGTGCACCAGTTAGTTTCATATCACATAGAACGCGCAAGACATCCATCTCTAGCGCAAACACGCGGTTAAGGTCACCGGCGGCTAATTTAGGTACAAGAGATTTCCACAATAAGAAAGTGTACTTAGAGTCTAGATAAGCGTATTTAGCAACGGTATTAAAGTCATAAACCTCAACTTCTTTACCAACACCTTTTTCCATTTCATACCCAAACTCACGCTTAAGGCAGTCAGCAAGACCGCACTTATTCTTATTACGGTTGTCTGAAATAAAAGACGCAATCATGGTGTCAAAGTAAGGTCCAGCAGGAACACGTCCACCGTAGTATTTTGCAACTGATGTGAGGTCAAACACTAAATTATGTCCGATGGTAAGTATGTTTTCGTTAAACATCAACGGCTCTAGCATTTTAAAAACTTCAGCTGGATACAGCTGCTCTGGAGCAGCCCCAAATACTTTGGTTGCTTTCTTTGAGTCACGGCTATAATCGCTAAGTCTAAGGGTAAGCCCTTTTTCCTTACGCACTTCGCCCTGACCAGTAAGCGGAAAAACTTCTTCAATAAAATCACCGTGTGGATGTCCCATAGGGATAACGTCACATCGGCCGTTAGTTGCAAATGTAATCCATAAGACTTCATTTACAGGAGTCATGCCTCGGCGTGGACCAACAGTTTCAACATCGTAGGCAAAGGCATCTTGAGTTAAGTAAAAATCTACCATCTCGGCAAGTTGTTCAGCAGTAGTAATAATATTCATAATATCTCCACAATAGCGTAATAGGCGGGGATGTCAAGTCCCCGCCTATTGCTACTGAATCTAGATTAAAGAATCCGCGATTTCATCGAGCTCTTCAAAGGAGTGCTCTTTGATTAGCCCGCGAGCGTAAACCTCTGAGGCACTGACTACGGCAGATGCAGCAGATGCATCTAACTTCCAGTCTTCCTCTAGGTCACGTTCCTTGATTGGAGATACGGTGTAAGAAGTCGATGGACCCTTACCGATACGCACAATCGCCCAGTATCCCTTTGTAAGAGGGCCCTGTGGTGAATAGTGAGCTGCGTGCAAAGCCTGATATAGGCGTGCACCTGAAATAAGCATCTGACGCTGCATTCCAATTGGTGAGTTTAGTGACACAACTGTGAAGGCGCGCTTGTTCTCCGGGCGATCCTGGAGCTTGACGCAAAGTGGGCAATTAGCACCGATACAGACGTACGAGCGCTTACCGCTTGTCTTCTGCTTTAGGAAGTGCTGCTTGTAGATAGCAAACGGGCCGTTCTCGTCAAGAAACTTGAAGACCTGGTGCTGGTTTTCCTCAAACTTAACTTCCGTTGGAAATTCGCTTGAGACTGCAAGGCTTTCGGCAGCATCCCAACCAGACTGAACTGATGTAGATGTTGCTGTGGCCTGTGATGGGCGTGAATCGATGTCGTCTGCAACGTAGCTAGCGGCATCTGGGGCATTATTAAGTGGCATTTTTTTCCTTAGTTATTGTTTGTTTGTTTTCTTCTGCGCGTATTGTTTCCCACGCCTCGGCTATCTTATCGCTAAAACTCCGGTGTAAAGACCAGTCTATAGGATTTTCTTCATAAAGTCCAGCTTTTTGAAAAAGTTCTACAATTGAATCTATCATTGCTTTACTATACAGTCTACGACCGACATATTCCTGACCGTCTTTTCCAAATGTTGAAGGAAGTCGGTAAGGAGACATAGGTAGTGTACCTCTCTCTGTCCACCATCTTATAGTTTTTGTAGGACGGGACAAAGCTTTTGCTAATGAACCGATCAAATACATCTTGACCACGCTACCATTTGGCAAAGTTCTTTCAGTGTAATCATTTTCCCAGCTTGTGTCAAGTACTGGTTTTTCAATTGGTTCTTTACGCTTACGTTTACTGCCGGGGTAAAACGCATCAAGCTCCCCAAACATATCTTCAATAAAATCTTTTTCACCCATTAGTCGTGAACCTCACAGTGCAAAATAGCTTCATTCTCAGTTGTATATAAATCCCAACACGATTTAGGCTTATCTTCTTTGATTAAAAAGTAACCGTATAGTAAAGAACCAAGCATAGCCAAAATTATTCCCACAATCGCAATAATTTCTTTTTTAGTTATGTGCTGATTCATGAGTTAATTCCTTTAAAAATTACTATAGCACTTGGAAAAGGTGCTGAACTATTTTTTACAAACCCTGGTTGTTCAAACTTTAGTCTGCCTCTTAAAAACCTTATCTCACCTTTAATAGCATAATCATGCCACCAAGCGGTATCGGTTCTAGCGGGTACTAAACAAACTACAGTAGCACCTTTTTGAGATTCTTCAAATGCTTTTTTCATCCATTTACCAATAGCACGACCGTAAGGCGGGTTCATCCATACGATGCCCGCCCAGTCCTGCACTAGCGCATTAATTTTTTCATTAAAATAAACATTTACTTTAAAGTTATGTGCGCTAGCACAGGCATCTAGGGTAAAACTAAATTCATCGTTTAACTCGTCAAACAATGCTTGAGGCGTACCCCAGTCATCAGTTGCGCTAGAGTATAGACCAGAATTTATTTGGCTAATTGGCTTCTCCATTGATAACGGCAATAACCCACCCAGCAGCAGCTGAGTCGCTTTTCTCAAATAACTCAATAAGTCGGACGCGTTCCATAGCCGCACCTTCTTCTTGACCAATAACAATTCCTTCAGCACGACCTCTATCAAAACCCTGCATAAAGTCTTTAGCGTTGTCAGGTAGTTCGTGCATCTCTGCGTCTAAATCTGCCATGCGTCCCATTAGTTCTTCTCCAATATTAGTGCCCATGAAACCTTTTCAGGAAACATAGATTCGATGTCTTCGTCGGTTAGCTTACCATCATAGTATGCAGCCATGACAGCGTCTTGGTCAAGTACGGTAACTGTTTTAGTTACTGAATCAAACAAACCTTTTTCCTTTAACAAGTTATCGGCTTTATCTTCATCAAATACTTTAGAAACACGGCGTTGTTTTATTACGCTACCCGTGTTTGACTTTATGTCGTTAATAGGAAGAACTAAACTTCCTTTTTCATTTGGCTCACCCAGTTCTTCTACTGCGGCCATTATTCGTTTGCGCAAAGTTGCTACGCGTCCCTCGATGTGAGTAACATCTTCTTTTAATGCTACATATTGCTGAACTTCTTGACGTAAATTGTCTAGATTATTTTCAGGCATGTCATTGATGATTGGCATTCTGTACCTCTTAGTCTAACCCCCGTGGGGGATGCTATGTCTTAGCTGTACAAATCTAAACCTTATTCAGCGACTTTGTCAAGTCCTTCAGCAATAAATTTTTCCATAGCTTCTAGAAGGATGCTAGTAACAGTTATACCCTGCTTGGCAGCTTCTTTTTGAACAGCTAACCAAAGGGCGTCGGGTACGCGAATAGTACGAGTTGGGGTTTTAGGTGCGTTAGGCATACCTATAGTTTACCATAAAAAGCTGGTTCTGTAGGAGTCGAACCTACGCCTGCGGTGTTGGAGACCGCCGTGCTACCGTAACACTTAGAACCATAGCCATCATAGTTTACTTGATATCAATGACTTTTGGCTTCTTTTCATCAGGGATATTCTTAAACAGCTTGACTGATAAAAGCCCGTTTTCTACCTTGGCTGACTCTACTTCGTAAAATTCAGCAAGGGCAAAAGTGAGCTTAAAATCGCGTCCAGCGATACCGTTGTGAACGAGTTCGCCTTCTTGTTCTTTGTCTTTCTTTTTACCTTCAATTTTCAACGCCTGTTCTTCTACTGTGATTGATAGTTCTTTCTTATCGAAACCAGCAACAGCTACATTGATGACTGTGGTATCGTCTTTGTGGTCAATAATGTCATAAGGCGGATAACTTGCCTTAGCATTTGACAACTCTTTAAGCTGCTCTAGCAGCGGGGACCAGCCAATAGACCAGCGGTCTAGGCTTGGAAATAGGTCATTGATGGTAATAACCTTTGGGGCAGGCGGTTTCTGCCATTTCTTATAAATATCCGCAGGGTCATGCGGATTTGGAATTGCTTTACCATATGGGTCATATGGATTGTTGTGTTTATCCCACGGGTCTGGGAATTGATCACGTATTTTCATGTTGTCTCCTTAGACGACAACTGTGCCTTGGTACATTTACTGCCCATAGCACAGTATTTATTTACGGTACCCAATTGGCGTACCTGTATAGATTTTAACATAATCTATACATGTATATAGGCTATTTTTTAGGAAAACATCTAGGACATAGTTGGTTATCTAAACCTGGCCCTACTGCAGCAGCCGCCTTGTCACGAGTCAATTTACCGCCAGGATGGAAATATTTGGTGGGTTCGTGCACATCACCTAATTTAGTACATTTAGTAGAAGTATCTCCAGTGACCAGGTGTAAAGACTTTCCTCTACCCATAGGCGCTATACCAAAAGTTTCTCCGCCGTGAAAATCTGCATTATTTCTAGTCATATAGGTATTTTATCAGTTTAGGGCCCCCAACAGGACTTGAACCCGTCACCTACGCATTACAAGTGCGTCGCTCTACCAGATGAGCTATAGGGGCAAAGTGGGCCGGAAGGTGAGAGGCACATCCGGCCCACAATTAGTTTACAGTGTTTTTACTATACGGACAAATCGGATTTGCCCGCTTTTGTAATCTGTAAGCGGTTGAATTATCGTGGCATGAGCTCCACGATGTGCGTTAATGATTTTTCCATTTCCGATGTAAATGGCGGCGTGATAGAAATTTGTGCTGCCGTTATAGGCAAACACAACAATGTCTCCAAGTTTTGGTTTTGAGACGCGGGTTCCAATATGCCCTTGGGCATTTGCCGAGTGCGGTAATACTATACCGAATCGTTCATAGGCCCAGCGTACTAGACCTGAACAGTCCCATCCACGGGGACTGGCACCTGAAAATACATAAGATGTGCGTCCTACGCGGGTTTTCAGATACTTAACTACATGCCTCATTTGAGCAGTATTGCGGTGTGCTTTAGCTGTCTCAATTAAGGTTAATGGTTTAACTTGGTGTTGCTTTGTTTCTTGTGTAATTTGAGCTACAGCTGTTGCTGTAGAGGCGGAACAACCAGCAAGTGTTACAAGTATGCTGGCTATAATTACGTACTTTTTCATTTGGCGACCTTACCTTTCATTGCTTTAGTACTGGGGTCGTTTATTGTCGAAGTGACACTATATTCAGTTATAGGTAAGACCATAGCATAGAAATACGGAGCCAAACAACGTTTAGCCAAAAAAACACACCTGGCTAGTAGATAATGGAATTGACCCTATTTGTCAAATTAATCGCGCAGTTACCTGCTTAAAACACGCGTTTCTATACCTAAACTCCCTTATAAATACTTAGTTTAGAAAATTATTATGAAACTTTTTGGCAATGTCATGTTGCGCGTACTTGCAACATTTGTAGCCTCAGCACTGGGCGTAATCGGTGCGGGTACAGTCGCAGGCTCTATGAGCGGTATCCAAATCCCTATCTGGTTTAGCGCTGTAATGGGCGGTGTAATGGCCGTAGCTAAAGTAGTTGAACTGCTTGCTTTAGCTTTCCTAGAAGATGGAAAACTTAGCCTAAATGAAATTAATGCCGCCTTCCAGCAAACCGTATCTTTAAAAAATGTTGAAAATGAAAAGGAAAAAACCAATGAAAAAAATGCGTAAGTTCTCTACTTTATTTGTAGCCGCAACTTCACTATTTCTTATGTTTGGGTTGTCTAGCCCTGCTATGGCTGATAGCACAACTGACTATAACCAAAAAGTTGCTGAGGCACAGGCAAAGGTACAAGACCTTCAGAATCAGTTAAGCACTGCTCAAGATAACTTAGACAGTTGGAGTAACTCATCTAACTCTCAAGCTGACCTTATTAACTCTGCCCAGACTGCCGCTACTGAAGCACAGGACGCTTTAGACATTGCTATCTCTGACTATAATGGTAAGAAAGCAACTTATGATGTGGCTTTTGCTGACGTTAAAGCTGCTGAAGCAGTAGTTGCTCAGGCAGTAGCCGCAGTAAATGCCGCTGCTGATGTAGTAGATTCTACTTATGATTCTTACGTATTAACCCAGCAAAACAGCGACAATGCTCAAGCTGTTATGAACCAGGCACAAATTGACTATGATACTAAGTTAATCAACGATGGAGGTAGCGGTAAAAATGCCGCTGGTTTGGTTGTTGACGTTTACACAGGAATTAATAGCAAAGGTAACCCTCCGCAAAAATCAGATACTGTTTACACCAAATGTAAGACAACGACTGTAGCTAACATTGATGCTAACTGGGGTGGCGGTGACATTCTAGGTTGTGGCTCTGATTACATCATGCTTCACTACAAAGGTTACATTACCTACCCAACAACAACTAAGGTTTACTTTCAGGCTCCTGCTGATGATGGTTTCTTCATGTCTATCAACGGAACTCAAGTAATCAACGACTGGTCGCTAAAAGGTTGTGGAGCAAACTCTACAGGCATGTTCTCCTTTACTGGTGGAAAGTCCTACGCTATTGACGCTTGGTTCTATGAGTGGGGTGGCGGTGCTTGTTCTAGTTTGAACTACAAACCTCTAGGCGGTAGTTCTTACGCAGTAGCCCCAGCGTCATTCTTTACACAGGGAGCAGTAGCCAACTTGGTTAAAGACCCAGCATTGCTTGCTGTACTAAACGCTAAGACCGCTCTTTATGTTCAGGCAGTAGCCGCTGAAGAACAGGCAAATGTGGTTTATAGCAATGCTTGTGATGATTATGACGGCAAACAAGCAGCCTATGGATACGCTGGAAGTTCGTTAACAAATAAACACACTATTTTAGTTCCTCTAGAGTCCGTCATGAATAATGCTGAATCTAACTGGCAAAACAGAAGCGATGACAAAGTAGTTGCTGACGCTAACTTGCGTGACCTAAAAGCCGAGTACAGTAGCACATTTGCTGCTATTGAGTCTGCGGTACAACAGGTAGACGACCTAGAAGCCAAAGTTGTTCAAGCAAAAGTAGACCTAGCAAACATTCCAAAGCCTACTGCTGCTGATAAGCGTAAACCAAAAAAGAATAACCCAAAGTATTTTGCTGACGGTGCATACTTACCTAGACAGTTGTTTGCAATAAATTTAAAATAATACCCCCAAAGGAGTTTCACAACGATAATCCAGTTGCGAACATTCCATTGTTGGGGGCAGCATTTCAAGGATTAGCAGACGCATTTAATGCTTTAGGCAATATTGGTGCAGACCTACCCCCTGCTGTGCGAGCAAAAGCACAAAAAGTAGTTATTTCTGCCATTATTGTTACACAGGTTGCAACACAGGCTGCGGCTATGGCTGCCAGTAGTGCAGCAAGTGCAGCATCAAGTTCATCAAGTTCTAGCCGAAGGAAAGAAAAATGAAGTTTTTAAATGACCTTATAGGCCAAATATGGACTCTTTTAGGTATGTTTGTAGCCTGGGTTGTACTAGAAGGCTCTGCTAAGGCGGTAGTTGGCTGGTGCATCATAGGTTCATTGGTTATATGGATAGCCACGTTCCCCCTGCGAAATAGGGACGAATAAGAGACAATAGAACTGTCCCCTCCAACCCTTCGAAAGGAACCCCACTATGGGTAACTGGATTTTCCCGGTAAAGAAGGTCAAACTCGGATCACTATTTGGCGCAGTAGACCAGTGGCACAAAGCTCCAGGTCATCGTGGAACCGATTATAACGGTTTCCCTGTTGGCGAGCCTTTGCTTGCTGTAAATGATGGAACAATCGTACTTAATAGACCTTTAGCAAAAAGCACCGTTCTTGGTAACGTTGTTGTACTACAAACAGATAATGGCCACTATTTTGGTTACTGCCACATGAATGAACCATCACCACTTAAGGTTGGAACAGTCGTGAAGTCAGGCGACGTAGTTGGTAAAGCAGGTAACACAGGTTCAGCCAGTTTTGGCTGTCACTTGCACTTCACACTAAGCGGCTCTGCCGAAGGTGTGTTTGGTGGCAAAGTTTACAATGCTCACGAATACATTAAAGGCCAGATTGCAAAGCAAAAAGCTGTTAAGCCAGTTGCTAAGCCAGTGGCTGCCCCGGTCCATGCAGACCCAAAGGTTTGCCCAACTTGTAAGCAAGAGGTTAAATAATGAAAGCACTTGGTAATTTAATTAAACGCACTATTGGTGTGGTTATGTTTGCTGCAATTCCAGGTATGGCTACTGGTGCTGCATCAGGCATTGGTCCACTACTTGGTGCTTTAAATGGTGTTGCTACTGTATTCTCATCCATCATCATTTACTTTGGTGTTCAACTAGCTTGGGATGCAAGTATTTCAAACGAAGACATTGAAAAAGGTTTCCGTGCTGCTGTTGCAAAACAATCAGCAAATGACCCTGAAGTTAAACAAGCACTAGAAGAATCAGCTGCTGAAACTCCAGAACTTGCTGACTTTGGTGACCTAACAGAACTAACAGACCATGTAGATGCCCCTGAAGAAGAAGAGCCATTGGCTTAAATCTTAAGTAAAAACCCCCTGTTGTTTAGCAGGGGGTTTTTTATTAACTACTTTTTAGACTTTATATCTCATTGCCCCAAACATCCCAGCCATCCATAGGACGACGAGCAAACATTTCTAGCTTTGCTTGGCTGGGGTACAGACGCTCAATCCTTCGGTGGATTTCGTCTGGCTTCCTCGAGTGCTCCATCTTTGCAGCAAGAACCACATGGGGAACACCCTCGTCCGCAAGGGGTAGGGGTCGGCCCTTGGTAACGGTTGAAGCAACAATAACAAACTCCGTTGTCGGTTTTACGATGCTCGGGCGGACGCCTTGCGCGCCGATTGGAGTTAGGCCGTCCTTGCGAGTCTTCACCCATGTAAATGCAACTCCTCTATATGTAAACCCCCATGCTCGTAGAAGATCAATAGCAAAGTCCAGGCGAGGCGATGTTACCCACATAAAAATTACGCCAGGTTTGTTTAGGATACTTTGGATATCCATAGCTATTAAGTCTTCATCCGACATAGTTGGATAAAACTTTGCAGCAGCCCCCATCTTGTCTTGTGCGCCATAATAAGACCATGGCGGGTCCATTAAGATAACGTCGTATTTTTTATTAGGGAGTAATAACATCTTTACTTCTTGCGAACTAGTTTGCGCTTAATTGCGTCAAAAATCTTTGGGCGCTTTTTTGGTGCTTTACCGTTATTGCGGCCGTCTCCGGCTTTCTTAACTGGTGCTGGTGCTGGCTTTCCTTTTGCCATTTTATCTCCTTATAGTTCATACCCAGAGTTAGTTGCTCTCCAAGTGCTTGGTGAATGATTTTTTTCTACTTCAGCTTTATCTAACTGGCTATCGTAAAGCCTAAGTATATGGATGCAAGGGTCTTCCCCTGCCTCATACGCGTTTTCTTCTTCAATAGTCATGGGCATACCATCATGCGTTTCACAGATTGATGGGCCGCACCATCCTTGTGTAAGTCCATACTGTAACCATTCATCAAAGGTCATCATTTGTCCAAGTGCCATTAGTTTCCTCTTCCCCAGCCGCCGCCTCTAAACTGAACTGCAAGGTTTCCGAAAACCCTGACCATTGGTTTATTGCAAGCAAGACACTTAGGTATCTTTGTTTCTTTGTTTATATCTTGTGTAGTCGTGCAAGTAGCTTCACAATCAAGGCATTTATATTGATAGTTAGGCATGTTACACCGACATATCTAATAGGAAACCACGAAGTGTGCCAATTGTCAAGTCCACTCCACCGTTATCGTTAATACCCTCACCATCAATTACGGCTGAGGCAATTGCGTTTTTTTGTTGAAGTGCGGAGTGTTGACGTACTTCAATTGAGTTAGTAACCAGCACATCTTGAATCACAATGGTTTTCCACTCAGAAGAAGCCCTACGAATGCGGCCGTTACGCTGAGTAGCCAAACCAGAAGACCAAGGTAAATCATAGTTAATGAGCATGTTCGCCGCCGGAAGGTCCACGCCATAACCACCGGCGTCAGAACTAACGAACACACGAATAGAAGGGTCGTTATTGAGAGCATTTTTATGTTTTTCCTTTGTCTTAGCGTCAAGCTGCCCTGTGTACGTAACACTAATGTCACGTCCAAGACGGTCAGCAATAATATCTACCATGTCTACGTAGGTACAGAACACTACTAGTTTATTATGTTCATCTTGTTCTAAAAAGTCTTTAGCATAACTTACAAATGCCTCAAGTTTTGAGCTAGAAAGCCCTTCTAACAGTTCCTCTTCGTCTAACTGAGCAGCATAAGCAGAGCCTTCACCGTTACCATTCCTAAACTTTTTTGCGCTTACTTTAAGAAGTTCTGGAGAGCAAGTTAGCATTTTAAGACAACCTAATTTAGACATAACCTGTCCGCGTAGTTCGTCTGCTGGGCCTCCCCATGACTTTTCAAAGCCATAATGAGCTAATACGTTAAAAGAGCTTCCAAAAAGCGTTTGAGCGTTATCTAAATCCATTAGCAAGTCATCTGAAATACGTTTATATAACTTAGCTGTCTTTCGGTCCATCATTACAAATATTGGGTCTTTATGTATTGTGTCAGGTAGAAATGGCGCAACATCAGGGTCTTTCTGAGCTTTACGAACAGACGCTGTCTTCATGCGCTCATGCAAGGTAGATAGATTGCGATAGCGGTCTACGCCACCCCAAGCATTACGAACAATAAATGTCATATCAAACTTATCGAATCGCCCCAGCACGCTGTCGTCAACAAATTGCATGATGCTGAAGAGCTCCTCTGGCTTGCCGTTTTCTACTGGAGTCCCAGTAAGAGCAAACCTATATTTGCAAGTAGCCAGTTTCTTAACAGCCTTAGCACGCTTTGACTTAAATGACTTGATAGCAGTGGCTTCATCTAAAACAATAAATCCTCTAGGCAGCTTGCTTACAAACTCCCAATCATTTACCACCTGTTCGTAGTTCATGATTACGTAGTCAATTTTAGAGGTCTTCCATCGCATGGCTCGGTCGTATTGCTTTTTGCGCTGCTCTGGGTTACCGTCAATAACAATTGAGTTTGAGCCGTTAGTAAACTTAGTAATAGAAGACTGCCACTGGTACTTAAGGCTAGATAGGCAAATTATCAAACCTGGCTCAGTTATATTGCCTTCATCCATTAATTCTTCAATAGCCGCAATCGTCAATACGGTTTTACCAAGCCCTAAGTCATAAGCAACAAGCATCTTGCCGCGCTCAATCATTTTGTCTACAGCCTCTGGCTGATATGGAAGCAGTGTTCCTACAAATCCCATGTCAAGGCTCCTAAACCGTTTACAGAATGCTTGGCGTTGTCTAACCCGGTCAATATCTCAAGGCGGCTCATGGCACCTACATCTTTCATCTCAGTATGGCCGTAGTTAAAGTACCAAGCCTCAAAGTTATGTTCTAACATCTTCTTAGATGAGTTAATACCTGACTCGTCGTTATCTAAGGCAAACATAATTTCGTCTGCCTCTTTTATCAAGTCAAGCTGAGTATTAGAAATCATAGAGCCGTAGGTGGATACCGCACCGGTTATTCCAATTGACTCTAATCTTACCACGTCTAACGGAGACTCTACGATAATCATGCGTCCACCTGTGTACTTATTAAGGCCGAACAGCGTTGTGGATTTTTCTACACCCTGTGGGTAGTTTCGGAAATAACGGCGACTAAAGCCTTTCTCCTGCCAACCCAACAATTTATTTGAATGCGGGTCACGGATTACGGAAATCCAATTTGAGTGTGCTGTATCCCAAAGTAACTGGTGTTTTTCTGCCGCTTGCAAAGTAAACCCGCGGGCAGTTAATGCGTGCTGGGGTGGGTATGTGAACAAGGCAAGCCTAGACTCTGTAATAGTCGTAACTTCTTTAAACACCGACTCTTGTTCTTCTTCTTCATGCGTACCTAGTTGGATGTTATCGAATGATAGATATAACCAGTCTTTAGCGTCTGCGTAATCTAAGAAACCATTAGCATCTCGCAAGCTTTGTGCAGTAGCAATCAATGACCATAGATTACCTTTAAATCCGCAGGAGAAACATATGTGAGCACCGGTCTCAGAGTTAATCCACCAAGAGGGGCTACGATCTTCTTTACCTGTAATTTCTTTGTGGCCTGGGCATAGTGCGAGTACCTCAGAACCACGCGCGTTTACTGGTTCGATATTTAAACGGCGTAGTACCGTCTCCATCTCTTCTAGTCTCATACGTCGTCGCTTGTCATCTCACGGAATAGGCCGCTAGACCAGTCCCACATTAGTGATGCCTCTACGTTAGCGCTGTTACGAGCTGCCATAACCTTTAGAGTTCTAGTATCATCTACGTTCTCGTCCTCACGCTCAAGACCAAACACAACATCTGCGTCCTGTAGAAATGAAGATGAGTAACCAATTGAGTCAGTAGATACCTTACCCTTTTTGGTTTTCCAGTTAAGCGCCTGTGTGGTAATAACGATTGGCTTGTTTGTGCGCTGGGCTAACCGTTTTAAAGAACGTGTAATACCAGTCAAAGCTTGTGGGGTATTTGATTCACCGGTCTGCTCATCCATCATCAAGTACACGCCGTCAATAAATACAACGTCTGGGTTAAGGGTTTGAATTTTGCTTTGGATAGACGACACGGTGATTCCGTGAGCGGCATCTACAAGCCAAAAGTTTGTAGGGTCATCCGCCATTGTGGCTAGTGCATCCTGGAATCGCTTTTCCTCTTCTTTGCTTAACGTACCTGATATAAGGCGGTTATGAGAAACAAGCGCACGCATTGAGTCATATCGGTTTTGCTGTTCACGGTTAGTCATCTCAAACGATTGAAACATTGGAGATAAGTTTTGCTTATGTACGTTATTGGCAATCTGCAAAGCTAGTGTTGACTTACCGGTCTTAGGTGTAGCAACAATTACAATCAATTGGCCATTTTGCAATCCGTTAGTTACGGTGTCAATTGTAGGGAACCCAGTAGCAACTCCCAATAGGCCTGGGTTGTTCTTACGGAATAAGTAATCTTCCCAACGTGACTCTGTGGTTTGAATAAGGTTAATATCTGAGGTTTTGTTTAAGCCCTCTACTTCAAGCTTTACAAGACCACCCTGCATAACCAATAATGCGGCTTCGTGGTCTTTTTCATTTTGGATTGCCTCTACGGCTTGACGTAGCGTATTGCTGATAGAAAGTTTACGACGTTTGTCTACAAGGTCATCTAGTAAAAAGTCGATTGAGTCAGTTAGTTCTGCTATGCGATATGTAGGAAAATTTGCTACAACTACTTCTTCGCTAGGGCTTTCGCCATACTTAGCAAAATGAGTACGCAGGTAAGTCCAGACACGTTTATCGTCTTCGTTAGAAAACCAAGAATCTGATACCCCCCGCTCAAATAGCGGAGATAAATCGCGGACACGAATAGCCGCACCAATTAGTTTTGTTTCTGTACTCATAATGAAGGAAAGTCCATTCCCCATCGACCATACCGAAGTAGTCGCGATGGTATATCAATTACACCGATAACCTCTGGTCTATAAGGAAGTTCTGCAACTAACTTATCTACCGATTTGTAAGACGAGCCATAACGAAACGGATTTGTTCCGACCTTGTCTAAGTGAAGCATTAACTCTACCATTTCTTCTTCAGAATGAGTAAAACTAATAAGCTCCATTGTAATACCACGTTTAAGCGTAGTCATATACAAGTGGCTAAGCACCATCCTGTTATATTCTTTACGCCGTTTTTTAACCGGTACGAACCCAAGAACCTTTCGGTCCTCCACGTAAACATCGACTATTACATCAGCAGTTACTATAACACGTTGTGGTAACGAATTGCTAATATCGTTGCCTTGCATTAATAAACCTCAACTTTGCCGTACTTTAAAACAAGCTCTCTAAAAGTTTGCTCTGTTTTCATTGCGTCAGACAATTCTTGCTTAGTTACTTTAGTAGCAAAATCAAATTGATAAATTCCATTATTTTTTTGAATTCTGCTTTCAATTAAAGCCGTATGTTTGCAACTAGTTTTTGACGCAAACCCGGGACAAGTGCAAAGTAGTTTTTTATTTGCATCGCTACTTACTTCAAATATTCCTGGTCCTGGATTATCAGACTGATTAGTTAAAAAAATTTGTAATAACCTTTTGTCAGTCATTACTTTCTCAAATCCGATGATGAATCCATGTTTACGTAAATAAACGCTTCGTGAACAAACGACTGTGTAGCAGACCCATAGTGAGCCTCCCAGTCGTCTATCTTGATATTGGTAGTAACAATAGTAGGCAAACCATTATTAAAACGGGTGCGAAGAACATGATGAAGCATATTCTTTTGCCACCCTGATGCACTAGCGTGTTCTTTACCTACGTCATCTAAAACTAAAACACGTACGTTGTAAGCGTCGTCATACGCCTCACCAAGAATGCCGTTGTAAAGCAACTCATCCTCGTTCTCATGGCTTTCCATAATTGAGCCTTTTAGGTCAAGCAAGGCATTGTAAGTGATGAAGTAGCAAGGGCGAGAAACGGTTTTACCCGGTTCCATACCTAAAATTTCTGGTGCTGCTTTACGTAGGACTTCTTGAATCAAAGTATTAGCCATTGTGGTCTTACCGCGGCCTGGAAGTCCGTAAAGCATTAAACCAAGGCCACAAGTTTGCTTACCCTCGGCTCGGATTACCCTGTCTGAAGTTACTGCGGAAAACCACCTAGAGACGGCCGTCATTACATCCGCAGAGACGTCAGAACAGTCCTCAAGGGTCCAACCAAGCTTAGCTGGGGGTATACTCGCAATCTTCACCCAAGTCCGTCTACGGGCCGGCAAATCGTTTGGTTTATACATTTTCATCCTCGTCTAGCAAAGCAAGCTTACGGTTAGTCAGTTCTTGGTCACGAATAATGTTCGTTTCCATCTGCTCTACCGTGATGATACTCTCACGAGCCTGCATTAGCAAGCTGGGGGCTTTGTAGAGGAAGGCTCGCCATAAATGGTTTCCGTCGGTATATTTCTCAGACTTGAGGGTGCTGAAGAATAACTCGATGAGTTTGAGCTCCACTTCACCGTTCGTATCATGCTGTTTCCGGAATACCGAGAGTGCCTGTACAAACCGGGACTGAGTGACACTGAAGGGCTTGATGGACCAGATGTCAGCCATACGGTCCCCAAACTCGTAGGCAACGTCTTTGCAAGTCCAGTCTGATGGAGAAATCTTGGAGCGATGCTGGTCTTTGCGTTTTTGCGCCTTAGCCTCGCGAACCTCCACGTACTCGGCTTTCTTCTGCGCCAGATGTTTTGCGCGGTCAACCAGAGTATCGTCATCTGGAGACGACATCTTTTTAAAGTACTCATAACCCACTTCTTTTTCCTTCCCCTCGACCTCGTCGAGGAATTTATTTGTAGCTATATTAGTAGTACTAGCTGTATTGCTATTAGAAATATGGCTTACTAGCTGTACTGCTATATGGCGATAACCTGATATGACCGATTTGGTCACGTCAGACATTACCACTTTAGTTTTGGTACCTGCACCAACTATTCTAGTCATTTTGATGCAATTTGCGTCTCGTAACTCCTGTAAAACAAGTAGGCTTTTGCGTCTGCTTAAGCCCTTGTGTTCCATCAGGGTACGGTGATTTATTATAAGAGTTGGGTTTAGGTATAGGAAAGCTAGGCAGTCCTGTGACTGCCGACTAATATTGATAGACATGCTATTCCTTGATGATGCGTTTAAATTCTTTAGCAAATGACTGAGCAAAAATCTTACCCATCTCAGACACTAGCACAACTAGATTTTTTTCTAGGTCGTACTCGCTATCATAATCATCATCATCTGGTTCCTCTTCTTCAGATAAAACTTCTTCAATAGCAGATAATTTTTCTTCAACCGGGAATAAATCTTCAGTAACTTTAGTTTCTACTATAGGCATTACAGATTTTACTGGGCGTACAATAGGTTCCGAGTTCAACGGTATTAGTATTAGACCATCTGTAAGGTCATAGGCCAAAATACGAGATTCTTGTGCCTTAGAAGCCGCTAGCTGACATTCAGGGTCTTCGTCACCCCAAAGCATAAAGAATTTAATTTCATCTAAATTATGCTCAGAAAATAGAGCATCATAGTTATTATTTGGATACTTAGTTAATGGGAGTTCTTTATCTGTAGCCCATTGTTCTGCCCAAGTAACCCCATCAGCAGGGTTTTTGTCGTACACTAGCGCAATGGTTGCTTCGTCAACTGAATCTACTACGTCACTGATTAGAGCCTCTACGTTAGCTCTGGTTGTTTTTGCGTTACCTATAACCGCGATGGTTACTCGTCTCATATTTACCTCCTATGAACGGAAGTATTAGTATACACAAAAAGTGTAAGTCGTCAAGATGTAGTTTTACCAGCTATGACTGCGTAAGAAGTGCCAATAGGCAAATACTCAGGTAAGTATAGGTTTAAACGGTTTAAAGTAGATAATCTGTTTTTAAAATACAGCCCGCGACCGCCTGAAGGTAAATTATCTTCCCAAAGAAGATCGGTTGTCAATAATTGACCGGTAGAGCCATCAAAATAAGGGTTAAGAGTATCAGATTGCTCAAGTAATGCAGCATCAAAATAATGCACTTCACTAGTTGCCGCAGATATTATTCTAACAGTAGCTACTACTGCTGTGGTATTGAGAGGAGCAGTTCCGGTCACTGATACACGAGTCCAAGCGCTAGTACTAGTAGAAACGCTAGTTCCTGATGTCGTAGACAATAAACTAGCTCCGTTATACCAGTCAAGTCTTATTTGAGCATCCCTAGAAGTAGCTGCAGACTTTACATACATAGACGCTGTGTAATTAGAGCCAACTGTAGCACTAACTCCTGAAGTTATGCTAGCCCAACTATCCCCAGCAGCAGATGCAGTTAAAGCAAGCGATGAAGTGCCCGAATATCCATTAGATGCGTTTCTAGCAATTGTTGTGTTTGTTCCAGCAACCCAGTTAGTAGCATTAGTTTCAAAAGATGGGTTTAAAATTAAATTAATTCGATTAGCTTGAAGAAATATATCTACGCGGCGAGGGTCTGCATAAGTAGCCGCTGACGCCGATTGTTCAAGTTGAACAGCGTCTACATAGTGAACTTCAGAAGCAACGGCTGCAAGAATTGAAACTGTAGGCACAGCATACTCAGCGTTTAATGGGGCTGTAGCTGTGTGAACAGTTGGCCTTGTCCATGCAGACGTGCTGTTAGCGCTTCCAGAAGCCGTAGAAGTGCTAATAAAGTTTCCCCTGTAGTCATACCAAGAAATAGATTGGTTCACTGTCCTAGCGGTAGTTTTAGCTCGAGTATACAGAGACAGCGTATATGTAGAGCCAGGAGTTACAGGAACTCCAGCAAGTCTAGGGGCAAAGGTGGCTATATTAACTGTTCCGCCAGTAAGAATTGCTCCTGTAGTAGCGTTAGCATAAGTAAATTGATTTGGCCCATTTATAGCAGTTACAGCTGCATTTGTAGCATTATAGCCTGAAGGAGCAACACCACTTATTGTAATAATTTGCCCAACAGATAACCCGTGGTTTACGTTTGTAGTTAAAGTGACATTAGTGCCGTTGGACAATAACGGGGTTTGAGGATTAACAAATACGTTTTTATACGATGTTCCGCAAGCAAATGTTATAGCACCAGTGGTACTTAATCTAGTAGCTTTTAAAATACCAAGTGTGCTATTGGAGTAATTAGCGGGATAACCTGATTCTGAATAAGGGGTAACTGCGGGTGATTCAGCTCCTCCGGATATTTGGCTAATGCTACTACTTGCATCAGAACCTACCCAACCACCTAAACTATATTCAAAAGAACCGTCATTTAAAGTTAATAATAAATTTCTTAAACTTCCAATAGTTACGTTATATCCAGTAAACGCAGTAATAAATGTTTTAAGTCCATCGATAGAGCCCTTTTTAGTATGGATATTAGATACATTTTTAAGTAGTCGTCGCCCTTGTTGAATACCTAACTCATCTTCAAATGGTAAACCAAATTGATTCAACATATTAGGAATCAATCTTCCATGAATATTATCAACGTCGTACCTGTTTCTAATATTTTCAGCTTGAGTTTTCCAAATATCAAAAGTAAAACCAAAAGTTTTTAAAAAGTTATATAAAGCACTGTTGGTATCTGAACTAGAATCTGTTACTTCTAAATTTGGAAGTTTATATGGAAGAGGTAAATAGTCATACATTACATCAGTGGTACTGTAATTTTTAACTGATAGGCCAATTGTATTTCCAACTCTTTGCCAAGTAGAGCTTACAAGCAAAAATATAGAATAATAGTAAGCTTTACCTTCAACTAGTGTTAATGGAACACCGCCAACTGAGTTTATAAAAGTGCTTGTAGTTAAATCTATGTAACCGCCAGTATCTACATACGGTAAGGCAATAGAAGATGTATTAGCAGCATCAATAATCCTGTCGCCATCGTCTGGGGTCACAGGAAAACCCAATGAATTTCTTACAATTATAATTCTGCTAAAAGAACCTGAAGGGGTACCAAAATTTATAGAAATAGTTTTGTAATTAGTAGAAGTTGCTGTGAACGGGCTTACAGTTAGCGACGTAGTACTGTCAAGTACCTCACCATAAGTGAGACCTGTAGTACCGTATACCGCGCCAGCATATTTAGTCATTTATTTAACTATCTAACGCCGTATAAAGTAGCTGTATATGTAGCTGTACCGGTAGTAACTATATTTAAACTGCTAATTCTATTTGAGTCTTCCGCAAATCCTGTTAAATATAGCGAAAATGCTAAAGAAGTAATAGTTTTCCAAGCAGTAGTACTTGCATAGTTAGGTAATTCAATCACGTATGATTGGTAGTCAGCGGTCATTGTTCCTAATAAAAACCCAGAGCTAGTTTGATAATTACCAGTCAATGTAGGAGCAGAAGAAGTACCGTGAACAATTCTGCTGTATGTGTATATAGAAGTAATAGTACTTCCATTAATTTTTAGGTTTATTGCTGGCGCACTTGTAACAGCAGTAGGTTGGATTACTAAGACAAGTTTTTGATACGTGTAGTCGCTAACAGAAATATTAGTCGTACCTCCAGCAGAGTAACTTCCAGTTGAAAGTTGAGTATATCCTGTTTTAAGGGCGTTAGTCAGGCCAGCTTCAATGTTTGCAATTCTAGCTTTTACGGTAGTAAATGAACTTGATGTGGGTGCAGGAATGTAAGTAGGAAGACCGCCGGTACCTAGTGTCGATACCCTAGGGTTAGTTCCTAGTTCTGTTTGAACCGCCACTACTTCTGATTGAATTGAGTTAGGGTCGGCAGCAACAATTGTTGTTACGTTATCTGTTTTTGTACTAAAAACAGCGGTGTTATCTGGGTAATAAGCCATTTAAATTTCTCCTTACGAAATTCCGCCAGAGGCGTTTACGGTTATAGTTCCTATGGTAGGAAGCTCATTGGCTGCCAAAGCTATTGAATCTACAGCCATTACTTGCACGTAATTTGAGGTAGATGTTGGGGTTTGCCCGGTAAGGTCAGCGCCCGTGTTAGCAAAAGAAACGGTGTTAGTTGCAACGGCAGTAACCACTACCGTATTAGCATTTGAAGTGTCAAAGCTTGAGTTTACGTTGTTTATTCTTAAAAAAGAACCAACAGTTATGTTGTGAGAGCCGCTAGCTCTAGCCGCCAATGTTAAAGTGACTACGTTAGAAGTTCTAGCCCAAGTTGTAACATAAAAAGTTTGTTGGCTAGATGTTTTTCTAAGCATATTGACTACTGAATATTGGGTACCAGCAACCGATGAGGCGGCATTTAAAAAATATTGTGCGGGAAGTTGGTCTGCAAAGAAAGAGTTGCTTGTAGAAACTATGGCTGACACCGCAGATTTTACTTGCGTAATAACAGATAATTGACTATATTGCGGCAAAACGTTTACAGTTATTTCTACATCAATTGGAACGTGAGTAGGCGGTAATACGTTTAGTGTTGTGTTGGGCGCAGTTTTTGCCGTAAAGTACAACAACGTATTAGTGGACAAAGTGTTAAAAGTAGATAGCAATGCCGTTTTTGCAACAGCAGTTCCGCCCGAAACAAACGTTCCAGTAGCGCTAGAGGATATTGTAAAACCTGTAGCAGTAGCAGCAGTAACAAGGACGTCAGTAACATTATAGCTATTTGGAACCATACCGGTAACAGTCACATAGTCACCTACGTTGTAAGACACAAATTTAACAGTTCCAAGTCCCGTAGTAAAAGTACCGTTAGTAAGGCCCGTAGAAACAAATTTAATCCAATAAGCACCAACTGTGTTAGAAATAGCGGTTACTGAAAAAGTACCATTAGGAATATTAGTTGCACCGGATATAGTAATTAAATCACCAACAGCTATCGAGTGGGTGCTTGAGTAATTTAATTGAACTGTTGTAGTAAGCGTAACAACAGCAGATGCAATTGTTTGTGTAGTGCCTAAATCAGCAGCATATGTGATACCACCTGTGCCGGCAGCACCAGTAGTGGCTGTGATAGAGACTCCTGTAATAGTGCCATTTGCGGTTGACCATACACCAGTTGCCCCCGAGAACGGGGATATATACAAGTTAACATTTGTAAAAATAGTAGATTCTGCGTTTGCTCTAGCAACTCCTGGAACTTGAACAGCTAGGTATCCGTAATCTTTTAATGATACTGCCCTATTTAAAGTTTTAATGACTTTAGGGGCGTTAAGTTTTATAGAATCAGTAGTTTCTGCGTCAGTTCCACCAGTAGCTGGAGAGTTTATATTTCTAACTGTAATTGACGAGTTAGCGTAAGTTAAAAAGTTTTGTACAGCGTCTGCCGAAATGTTTCCGGCAGAGCCCTTTGATACTCTATAAGTTGCTTTAATAGTAGCGGCGGCGGTAGGAATTTTTCCGCTTACGCCATCCCCAAATACAATGTATGTATATCCATCAGCGTCATTAATAGTAGTAAACACAGAATCATATTTAGAATTAGTAATTAAAGAAGAACTATAACTCCACAATATGTCGTTTACATATACTTTAATACCGTAAACATATACCGGTTGATTAACTAGCTTTATAATTTGAGAAGCAGCACCATTAGATGAGCCTAAAGGTTCGTCAGATACAGTGTAACCTTGGGTAGCAGCTACAGCCGCAGATCCGCTAACTCCAGATACGGCTGCCGGAACAAGCACATCAGAGTTAGTTTCAAAAATAATTTGGGTAGAATTACCGTTTACTACAGCTGTAGAAGCGGCTTGAGTAAGAGCCGGCACTGTAATATCTGCCGCACTTTTATTATAAAAAGTTAAAATAGTACTGGAAGGTAAAACAGAAGTAGGAACATATCCTAAAAGGCCAGCAATCTGTAATACACTATCACGTTGGCTAGCTGTAGCTAAAAACCCTTCATTAGCTGCTCGGTCAATATAAAAATTAAATTGATCGCCTAAATAGGCAAATAACTCCAAAAGAGTAACACCTAAATCAGCTGGGTCAGTGCTTGTCCAGTCAGGGTTAAGGGTCTTTGCTAAAGTAAGCAAATCATTTAAAATAGACGCGTAGTCTCGTGAAGTATAATCTATTTGCGGAACATATTTAATAGTACTAGCCATTTGTAAAAGTCCTTAAAATCTCTCCAAATCGGTTAAATAACGCTGTATTTATCTTAACACCGTCCACTTCTCCCGACGGCAGCCGATAATTTATAATAAACGTAAAATAGCCCGTAGTTCCGTCAAATAGCGGTTCAATCTTCTCTAATTGTAAGTCAGGAAGCCATTTAGAAAAGGCTGTACTAATAGTTCTTTCGGCTATTTCTAAGGCCACTTCTTGAGTTTCAAACACAATTTTGTGCAAATCGCTGCCAAAATTAGGCCTCATAACTCGTTCACCAAACTTAGTAAAAAGAACAGCAAATATCCTATTTTGATATATAACTTTTAAGTCAGTAGTGCTAGTTACCGGCCCGGTAGGCGTAGCGCTTGTAGCAACTAAATTATAGTTATTATTAAAAGAAAAAGGTAAATTTATGTTTAAATTAGCCATTAGAATGTTCCTAACCATAGTGGAAAATTGGGGTCTCCGCCTTCAAACATAACCCAGCAAGGGTCTTCGGAGGAAGGTAAGAAATTACCAACAAGCGTGGCGGTAACTATCATTGAAGGTACCCCCGGAGATGCGGGAGAAGTAGTTGCCGCCTGTGCCTCTAGGGTATTAGCCGCATCATTGCTCATCCAAACAAGTTCAAGATAGTCGTTAGCAGCCAAAGTTAATACATAATTCCAAGCAGGAAGGGCGTGATGGTTTTGATTTGAGGTCGTTATTTCACCGTTAGTCCAAGGAACATTTGCACCATTTTTACGTAACCAAAAATTTGCAATAGCAGTTCCATTATTCGCTACTTGCGCAGAAAATTGAACATTATATGTTCCAGCATATTTAAATATAATTTTAGAAGTTGGTGCCCCAATAGTAACTCCGTTACTTTCATCTGTTGTATTAAGAGTAATTGCTTTGGGCGTATTAGCCCCTGTTAAAGTTTGAGTAGTAGTGTCATAAAAAGAGCCATAAGGAACTTTTATATTTCCAGGTATGCCAACAATAGGCCAAGCCCAACCAGTAACTTCTTCTCCAGAAATTTGAGGGACCTGAAGCCTAACTCTTCCTAAATCTAACGGGTCGTTAGTGTCTTTAATAATCCCACGATAAATACCGTATAAATTATTTGAGTAATGCATTATTACGCACCTTCTCTAAAACAGCTATTGGCATATATTCTTCCGGCGGCGGTGAACTTAAATCTCCATGAGAAGAAGTCCACGTAGCTTTTATTGAAAAAGACTCGACTTGATTACCTAGATTAATTTTATCAACTAATGCTACTCCAGTAACAGGTTTTGAGTTAAACCCGATACTTTTAACTTTGCTAGTAGGTTTAATAACAGTGTTTTTAACGTTAGGAATGATTTTTCTAATAGGATGTGCCAAAGGACGTTTACGAAACTTTGCATTTGTCAACTCTCCTAAAGAGTCTGTTCCTACATGCAAATGAGAAGTATAAACATGCTTACCTAAAGACTCTTCTAATATAACGTGTTCTACACTGAGAATATGCCAGTAACCAGTGTTGTCACGACCAATATTACTAAAATATACAGGTAATCCTGGCCTTAATTTTGCGGTACCAATAACCTCTGCTGTAGCAATGTAAGGATGATAACCCTTAGCCGTTACTCCAGCAGATTCATGTACGGCAACTCCATACCCAGGTGCCACAATATTAATTTCATGAGCATCAAAAAGTTCTTGATTAGACCGGCGTCTAGTAGTTGCCTCTTTATTTTGAGGCGTATAACTGACTAGTTTTCCACTAATTGGGTCAACTCCAGAAACAGATGCAGAATACTTGCTACCATACTCATGGTCTGAAGTTTCAGAAACTAAAGCTTTAAAATTGTAAAGCATGTTAGCCGGTTTAAAACCAGCATCAATTTTTTGAAACGCTAAAGCCTCTTCATGAAGCTCTTCAAAATCATACATTAAAGGTTGAAAATATAATACAGTATTTTCAGCCCTTAAAGAGTACCCACACTGTTTTGCTAATTTTACCATTAGCTCCCAATCTGTCATTCCTGCTTGAGCCACTTGGTCATAGACACGAGGAAATGGAACAGTTTTGTACGCAAAACTATATTTTTTTGCAATTTGAGCAACAATTTGGTCAGCAGTCATATTAACGTAAATTTTGCGACTAGCTTGGCGCATTACAAAAGAAGCTCCAATAAAACCTACTTTTGTAACTTTTTTATTGCTACGCTCTTCAAAAGTTATGTCATGTACGTATCCATGATACTCTTTACCCAATATTTCAAATTGCATCAAACTTCCAGGTCGCACTTGCCTAGGGTTAAAATCCCAGTCTCTAAAATAAAATGTTGCGTAATCGTGCTTAAACAGCCCTTGTTTAAAATGCACGCTGTGCACTTGTCTAGGCTGTTCCACAGACCCCGTAAATTTTACAGATATGAATTTAAGCACGAGGTATCACCAATTTTGTCCCGGAAGGAATATCAGTAAGGTCTTTTATGTGAGGGTTGTATTCCCCAAGAATCCACCATTTTTCCGGGTACGCTAAAAATTTAAATGCAATATTGTCAATTCTATCTCCGTCTTTCCAAGTGTATTCTACATATTTAATCTTACCAATATCCGCAAATTTATAAAATACTACCGGAGCAGGATCGGTGTAATACTTAGTTGAAAAAAAATCTACAAGAGATTCCTCATATCTAGAGCCAATAAAAATAGTCATCTTAAATCCTTATTTTTCAGCGTTATTTGTAGCATAATTTGATGCCAAACCGGCAGTAGCAAGAAGGTTTAGTGAAATAGTAACGTCACTTCTCATAGGAATCATGTCTCTAGTAAAACCAATATGATTTACACTCATTGATGTAACGTATCCTTGGTAAGACAGCGGCCCAATATCAATATTAAGTAGTGTTGGCTGTAAAAACCCAATATCTGATGTTTTTATTCCTCTATTATTTACCCAAAGGCTACCGTCGCCAGGGCCAGGGCCATTTATAGCACGGTACAAAAACTCAATGTCGGCTATAGTGCCTCTTTGGAATAAATCAATTAACTTTGCTTCAATAGTGGCGCTAAACCCTTCAGTACCACCCACATCGGCACCGGTCCATCCACCATTTACTTTGTAAAAATCAACAAATTTAACAACATCGGCTTTTGTAATATAATTATTTACATCAACGTTATTATCTAACGGGTTAACACCAAGCATATTACTAGGGCGCTTAAAGTAAGAGTTTGCACAAGCAAAATCATTAGTTCTGTCTAATCTAACATTAAAAGTAATAGTTTCAGTAGCAGGAAACGCCCCTACAGCACCTAAAAAGCGGTCTCCAGCAGTAGGGGTTGCGTCCATTTGTACTGCAACTTGTGTGCCAAACGTTTCCGGGTTCCATAAAAATTGAAATCCGTATTTTCGGTCCGCAGTGCCGGCAGAAACAGTAGTTAAACCTTTATCACTATCTTGAACTAAATCAACGTTTGGGTCTGAAAACTTCCACCAAATGCGACCTCTTCTATACCGGTCAGATGACTGGTTACCTATAAACTTTTGTGGAACAGAAGATGGGTCTTTGCCCGCAAAGTAAGGTAAACTCCATTTATGCGGAGGTAAGTTCCATTTGTATTCGTTAGGGTCACCGGCAGGAATAGGCGAGCCACCCGCAAGAAACTTACCGTCTTTAGTACTACCAGTATTTTGATAGTTAATAGTAGTTTTAGCAGCTTCAGTTGGCTGATAGTAACCCGTATAACCAACATAATCACCATTAGTATCAGTAACAGTTAACTTACTTCCAATGTATATATATTTATTAGTGTCTTTAGCGCTAGTAAAATCAGTTAATTGTAATAAAGGTCCGTAAGGGCTATTTACAACTACCGGAAGATATTTAGTTTGATTTTTAACTAAAGCTGTAACTGTAGTAACATCAGATTGAACACTTAAAACAGCGTTTGGGTTAGATATTATTTTACCGGTTTTAGAATCATAATAAGTTCTATTTCCTTGCAAATCTACCGTGCTATAAAAATCAGGTCCATAAAATTTTTCATAAAAAATAGGGATAGGGCCTTTATAGTCTGAATTTATATTAAAAAATCTATAAGCAATAGGGTTTTCTTCAGTTGTTCCAGTAGAGTTTTCTCCGGCACTTCCGTCATTAGTTCCGCTAGTCATTATCTACTCACTACTCCTTTTACTCGTACGTCTTCGTCAAGGATTCTTTTAACTTCTCTAGCTAACATTTGTTCATTAATCGATGAACCTGCTGGAAGGTTAATGTTTACAATAACTCCTCCTCTACCAGAAGCGCCGCTGTTAGGGACTCCTGGGCCGTCACCACCGCCAGTAATACTTTTATTAAATAAAGAACCTGAACCAGCTGTACTAAATAGAGAGTGAGATTTATCTGTGCTTGAGCTTGCGCTAGTGGAAGAAGAACTAGATGTTGCGGTTGGGGCAGCAGTCGTAGTCCCATCTTCTCCTGGAAGACTTCCAGCAAAGTATTGCTGTGGGTCATAAACTTTACCATTTTTGTCTTGGATAGCTAAGTGAAGGTGCGGACCAGTAGCCATACCAGTCATACCTACTTGGCCAACAAGGTCTCCAGCACTTATTGAACCCTCTAGATGTGTTGGGCTTTTCATGTGAGCGTAGACAGACTGATACCCGTCTTCATGTTGGATAATAGCGTAGTTACCAAGTTCGGCACCATAACCATTTGATACGACAGTACCATCATGTAAAGCGTGAATATCAGTGCCTTCAGATGCTGAAAAGTCCATACCACGGTGAGGCTGAGTAGTAACTTTTTTACCTTTTATAGTTAAATGACGTACTTCACCAAAGCGGCTTGTAACGTTCATACCGTTGTTTAATGGGGCGGCCCAACCAGATGGTACAGGCCATCCGCCGTCTCCGCCACGGCCGCCTGAAGAGCTTCCTTGGGGCCCAAAGTTAGGTACTCCAGGTCCATCATTTTTACCCATACCTGCTACAGCTCCACCGGCAGTAACTGCCCCTGTAGTTATATCCATGAGCAATCCTATGCCAGGTATTGTGTGCAAAAAGTTTTTAAAATTACCGAGCCCCGAGGCAATATCGTTACCTAGCATAAATCCAGGTACTCCACCTCCAGTACTTTGATTTTTACCTCTATAAGATTCTGCGTTTCTACTTCCAACTGAGGTTTCTGCACCAGTTACAGGGCTATTACCGCTAACAAATTCATACAAATAGTTAACAATGCCCTGACGAAGTACAGGGTCACCATTAAAGTATTGGTTTAATAGCATGTCCAATGAGTTACCTGGAAGCATGGATAGGTCTAAGTCTTTTGTTGTTAATTTGTTTTTTCCAGTTTTGCTACGGTCCAGCATTTTATACAAATCTCTGGCAATGTCCTCAACTGCTCTAGGATAACCTTGAGAGTTACGTACGTTAATACCAATCATACGAAGTTTATTAACACTAGAGCCCTGGTTAATTGCAGCAGTTGCTCCCATACCAGCTTCGTAACCGGCACCAGTAATATCTGCTATACCAGTTACAGAATTATAAACGCCTTTTTTCTGTTGCATACCTGACATTAAGCCAATAGAGTTTCCATAGTTCATAGAATTGATGGCATCCATAGGGCTAATACCGGCATTAGTGCCCATCATTTTTTCAGCAAAAGCAGACCCAGCATCTCGATTTGTAGCGCCATTATAAAACCCAAATCTATTTTGAGAAATATCGTTATATAGATAATCGTCAGTTTTAAATGCGCTAAGCATTCTTGCACCTGTGGCATAGGCAATGTTTTTGCCAATTTCGCCATAACGCATACTGCTTGCGCCGTCTTGGCCAGGAACTTTTACATAACCTAAATCGGTTTTTTGTTGGTTTTTATCGTATCCAGGATTACCAGGAGTTTGTTGATAAGCAGAGTCTTTAGCAGCAGGTGGCTTAAAGTCCATGCTACTAGCAGCGCCCTTGCTATCGCTACCGCCAGACTTATTGCCCGATAATAGGCGTTTAATGTTATCGCCAGCACTTTTAGATAGCTTTTCTCCACGCTCAAGCTTTTGATTGAACTTATCAAGCTCAAGGTTAAGCTCAGCGTATAAACGACTCTTTAATGAACCGCCACCTGTACTTGCCATAATAACCTACTTTAATTGCTTCTACGCGCCCTGGAAATCCAGTTTATGCGTTCTCTTACGGACAGACTTCTGATATCAGACAGCGTCCAGCCAGGAAATGATCGAGATAATGCTTCAAATTGGTCAAGTAATGCTTCATAATCTTTTTCGTTATAAACGAAATAATTCTGATAACGACATAGGCAAAGAAATATTTTCGCCACATGCCTCACAGGTCGTACTCACCTCCGAGAGGCGTGGACCTGGGTTGCGCTTAAGAATCTCAGAAATCATCTTTTCACGGTCATTCATGCCCAATGTTAAGGCACTAGTTAAACCACTAGATGGAATACCATTAATAGATTTAATGCAACTAGCAAGCAAAATGCTATTTAGTTCCGCCATTGTTTTATCTGAGTTTTCAATAAGCTTTTTTTGCGTAGAACCAGTTGGCAGCTCTAGTTCAATAACGCCTTTTGACGCAGATACATAAGTAAATACTCTGTCGTTAATAGGGTCTTCTAGTTCAGACACTGGAATATCAGTACGTAGATTTACAGCTACGTCTAATAGTTCTCGGCATTCAGGGCAGGGGAAGGAGTATTCAACTACATCGCCAAAAGTGACTCTACGAATACCTAAAAGAATGGCATCCCTATCACCGCTCAAAAGCTTATCAAGGTCATTTTTATTGACCGGCTCTTGTCCAATTGACACTAAACCACGTTGCAGCATAGCGCTAAGTGCGCGCCCTACAGACCCTGCTTTAGAAATAGCTTCTTCATCAAGACCGGTAAGCTCGCGCACTTCAGCATACTTTATTAAAGAACCATCATCTTTTAAAAAGCCACCCGGTAAAATAACTTCTGCGTTAGAAGGTGGAACTGTTGTTATAGATTTTTTTGGCTCATCTTCAACAGATTTAGCCATATTAGAAATAGTAGTCGGGTCGGTGTATATTACTTCAGACATGTTGTGCTCCTAATTATTTATTTTATGAATATGTTTCTGTGGTCGGTACACTAGCTCCGTAATCAGCTAGAGTTACCGATAAACCTTCGTGAATTAGTTGAATAGTTTCCATCAAAATACCATTTTCTGACGCGTTTAAGTCAGAGTAACTTAGCTGGCTAATCCAAGCGTTGTGTACAGTGAACTTCATTTTGTAAGCGTTTTTGCTGATAATGTCATTTGTTGAAAGCAATGGTGCACCAGTAAGTGGGTGGTCTAGCACATAAATGTCTAGGTGGCAGCGGTATCCAGTACCATCGGCCCCAGGAACACCTTCGCCAGATGCAGCAGCAAAAAGCTGACGCATCCACTTAATACCTTCATCATTTCCTAAAATAGTACCTCTCATTAGAGTTACTGGGTTAAATGAAGTCATACCTGGAACTTGGTGAAGAGTAGTGTTCATTCCACCTTCTCGGTATTGAATACCCTGAGTAGAAATGCTTAGGCCCGATATGGAAGTAAACCCGCCCATAAAGCTAAGAAAGCTGTTAGGGCCGTTTGTGTCTCCAGTAACTCTAAAATTAACCAAGAACCTAAAATTGCGTAATGGGTCTGTCTGTAACTTTGAGTAACGGGATAGAGCGCTGCTTGCTTGTACTGCTGGCATTTATTATTCCTCCTATTAGGAAATAGTTACGACAGCGCCACTGTCGTACTGGCTAATACGGATTACTACGAATTCAGCAGGACGCTGTAGCGCAACTCCTACTTCGATGATTACTTGACCATTGGCAATAGTAATGCTGGTGTTATTGGTTGCGTCACACTTTACAAAGAAAGCATCTCCCGGAGTTGCACCACGCAAACCGCCTGATTGCCAGAAGCTAACTAGAGTAGCCTCAACTGTGTTTCTTAGGCTGTCCCATAGTCTTTCATTGTTTGGCTCAAAGATCGCATACTGAGTCAAATCAGAAAGTTGCTTACGTAAATAGATTAATGTTCTACGAGTGGAGATATAACGGTCTGTGTAACCCTGCTTTAGAGTACGTCCACCCATTACTACGATTCCAGAACCTGGCACATAACGAATAGCATTAACTGCCTTCGTAGCGTTGTTCAAGTTATCTAGCTCAGTGTTAGTAAGTTTATCTACTGATATAACATTTGCTAAACGAGCGTCTAAACCAGCTGGAGTTTTAAATACGCCTCTGGCTGTATCAGTAGTCGTGTACTTAGCCACAACTGCTGCTCCTGGATAAGTGAGTTTAGTAGCTCCAGGGACAGTAGAAGTTGGGCTAGGAATTGTTAAGTTGGGGAAGTAAACGGCACCGTATGCAAGAGCAGGCGTACTGGCAGTTCCGCCCGTGTATGCGTTAGACAAAGTTATTTGAGCAGCAGACGTAGTGGATGCCTGTGTAGCGTCAATAACCACAAACACGTCACCACGGTTGTACGCATAGTTTAGGATAACATCGACATCGGCGGCCGCGGTAATACCAGGGGCGTTAAACACCAAAGCGTTAGATACTGTATCAAACTTAGTAACTTCCGCGGCAATAATAGTATCAGTTGGCTTAGTACCATCAGCACCTGCAGTAAGGGCTGCAGAAGCTGGCGCAATAACAGCAGGGTTGTCAGTAGCCTCAAATGTGTCAGCAGGAACTAAGTCAGTTACAAAAATGTAGTTAGATGAATTATTAATTGTGCTTACTACGTAGTTGCTATCTGTGGTAAGCATTGTAACGTCGTTATAGCGCTCTACTACGTTAGCCTGTGTTGTACCGTTGTAATATACGTTTAAGTTAAAGTATGTGGTTGAAATAGTGCTAGCAGTAATTTCAATATAAATGCTGTTTCCCCATGTACCATAGTTCTTAGCATCTACCCTAAGAGTAGCAACTGGAGTTACTGAAGTGGTGTCGTTAAATGAACGAGTAGCAGTCGCTGGGCTACCGACAGTAGCAGTTACTCGCTGGAAATAAGCTTGGCTACCGCCATTTGCAAAAAACATGTAAGCCGCTTCAGCAAGGCTGTTACGGGTTCCCCATGAACCATACTGTGCAGTAAACTGGCTCCATGAGTTAATTAGGGTAGGAACAACCGGTCCTCTGTCAGATAGGCCTAAGAAAGCCGCTACTGTAGTAGATACGGTTCCTACAACGGGAGCCTGTGTTGCAATTTCTTCAACAAATACTCCGGGACGTAAATACGCCATGATATTTCTCCTTAATAGGTTTTAATGAATTTAGCCGTATATTAAATAGGTTGTTTATCGGATGGGATGTGGGTTGTAATCGTATTAATTGTAACACTTGTAGCCACCTTAGACAGGTCAGCCGCAGATGAGTTTACAGAAGACTCGCTAGTAACAGTTACCGTAAACACGTTACGATATAGTCTCCTGCCATCTTCAATAGTGTCTCTTTTAACAAACTCGTCTAGCAGTAGGTGGCGGTATCCTGTTTCGGTGCCTAAATCGTTTGGCACAGCCAAATACCCTCTTTTGCCTAAAAATACCTTATTTAATAGGTAAGACATAATAGCCCTATCATGGCGCGGGTGCCTAGCGTAACTAGTAATTTGATATACCAAGTCCATAGCTACGGGAACTTCATACGTATAAGTCTTATTACTTATTGGGGCAACAGTGCCTTGGAGGTCGTTATCCGTAAATAATCCGACCATTTGCCTGTACGTAGCTTGGGTTACGTCAAGAAGTTCAATAGTCATGTAAGGATAGCTTTGGGCTCTAGATTCAATATCTGGAGTTGAAAACCATACGCCAACTGCTCTAGAAGCATTTTTTTCATCTACTACTGTGATTCCAGTAAGTAGGGTCTTTAAAGCTTGGTCCTCGCTTAAAATAAAACTCATGGAATTGCATCCGCTTTAATAAGGGCTAACACTGAAGACTCCATAATGTCATTAATAATGTCGGTAGTATACTTGTCAATAAACTTACGCAAAACAGGAACTGGAGGAATAGTTTTAGTGCCATACTCTAAATCTTCAATGGCTGTTTCAAGTTCTTTTGAGTATTTTATAGTAATATCGCCATTTAAAATAATTACTTGTAAGGAGTTAGCATATTCTTTAGGCCAACCAGCTTTAATAGCGTCTTTTCTTAAGCCGTCTGTTAAAGACTTACTTAATTGGCCTAGAGAGGCTTTAATAGGGGTTTTAAAATCAGTCATTATTTGCGTGGCCTTGACCTACCCAATACGAACCCCATTAAGAATGGCCATAAATCATCATTACGCTTTTTTTTGCGTGTGCCTATCGCACCATGATAAAAATCAGGTTTAGAGGGTTCAGAAATTTTCTTCTTATCCCGGTCTAAAACTACCATTGGGTCTCCGTAAGAGTAAGCAAGATACAACGCAAATTTGATTCAGCCCCCGCATAGGGCTACTATTAGGATAAAAGAAAAGCCCCCAGTTAGGGGGCTAAACTTTTTAATTATTATGGTTTCTTTTTCTTAAAAGAAGGGCCATCTTTCATAGGCTTATTAACAGGGTTTGTAGCTTTACCAACGGTAGTTCTACCGGCAACGTTACCTTGTCTTACAGCTTTTTTAGTGCCCTTTAAGTCCTTGTTAATGTTTAAAGCCTCATTAACCAACTTGCCTTTATTATCGTAAGATGGCTTGTCTGTTCTAGAGTATGAAACACCTTTAGTAGGAACCCATTTATTTTTAGCAACGTCTTTATTACTTTGAACAGGAGTTTTAGCACCGCTTGGGGTTCTAACCGTATTGGTAATAACTTTTTTACGTGTTGGTTTTGGATTAGCGGCCATTATTACTTCTTCTTTCCTTTACAGGTAGGGCACTTTCCACACTTACCATTAGTACACTTCTTAACCTTAGCGGCTAGAGCTTTGTCCATCTTCATGTCAGCAGACTTAGATGGGTTCTTAGCATCCATCTTCTTATCGCCCTTCTTAAAGGCGGCTTTCTGCTTAGGGTTCATTCCCTGCATTTCTTTCTTATCAGCTTTTTCATCAGCCTTTGAACCTGACCAAGGGTTCTTACCCTTGTTTGTTGCATTCTTTTTAGCGTGCATTGCCATGTTTATCTGCCTTTCCTAACAGTAGCCTTACCAAAGGCTTTCTTTTGGGCTGGAGTCATATTTTTTGTATTACTGCCAGAATTTCTATTATTTTTTGCTTCAGTCCAAGCTGTGGTACACATAGTTCCTTTTTTACAGCCAGCACACTTATTGCATTGAGACGACTTAGCCATTTTGCTGGTCCTTTCGACACTTACAATTATCGCACTTACATTCTGGCATTATTGTCTTTACTCCTCAAAGTCGCCAACAGCTTTTTTATTAGCTGCCGATCTTGTTCTAGTTCTTTTAGTAGCGGGGTTCTTATGCCCACCCGTTTTAAATTTACCCATATTTTCGTGCAATTCAGCAGACGCCGCTTTACGCATAGCCGCCTCAGCTTTATTTAGATTTTGCTTTTTTGGAAACATTCTTCTTGCCCTCTAAACGCTTAGACATAGCCGCTGCCTTCTTCTTAGCGTCTGCTTTAGATGAAGCTCCCCAAGCCTGCAACGATAGGAGAAGTCTTGTAGGCTCACCATTAGGCTTACGCTCAGGGCCTGGATTACCGCCCATACGAGCCAAGAAAGAGGCCCTACGGGGGTTGTCACCGGACTTTACAGGTGCCTTTAGGTTAGAGCCAGGATTAGCCCTCTCGTAGGACTTACGGCCCTTTTCGTTAAGGCCGCCCTTAGCGTTCTTACCAGACTTTTTCTGCCATGCTTCGCTAGCCATTATTTTTTCTTCTTCTTTACGTTTACTTTTTTAGGCAAAGCTTTTTGATTAGGGGTTTCTTTAGCCCATTGCTTAGCTCTTTTTGGCATAGTTGCAAACATAAACTTTTCTTGCTGCTTAGACTTAAAAGGCATTTTTAAATCATGCCTTTTTTCTTGCGGTCTTTAACTTCTTTTTGTGTAGTAGAGACAGAACCTTTCAAAGGATTCAGTTTTGCTGGAGCCGCTTTGTCTTTAGGCAGCTCAGAGTAAGCAATTCTAAGGCTAGGGTTAAGCCCATCACCCTTCATCTGATTCATTTGATTTACAATAGCAGCTGGGCGCGTGTCATCAACTCTAGCAGAACCGGCATATTCACCCTTGTCGTCAGCGTAGTCAATTACGTGCATAAACTTATGCGTATCTTCACTAACCGGCTTTTCGGCTTTAGGCTTAGCAGCCGGTTTAACGGCGGCTTTAGTTTTAGCGGCTGGTTTAGTTGCTTTAGCTTTAACGGTTGGCTTAACTGCCTTAGCTTTAACAGGTGGTTTAGCTGCAGTTTTTGGTTTAGCGGCTGGTTTATTTGCCATTTATATCTCCTATGGTTGGGCGTAGGCTAAAAATTGAGCGTCATTAACAAGCTCATCAGGAGCAAGCTGGCTAAGTTCCATGACTATTAAAGTATAACGGTTAGCAACTAACCCTGCTGGCTGAGTACCGAATGGTCGCCAAACTTCATTTTTATAGATAATACGGTACATATCTACCAAAGTAATGTCAGTGGCGTTAACAGTTCCGTCAGCGTTAAATACTTCCGGAGCTACTGCCCTTACATCGTCTACGTTTAGTGTTAAATGCAATTTGTCGGTGTTGTAGTAACCACGTTCGTTTAGCTTAGAAGTACCCTGTGTAAGACTAGCTCTAACTACAGGTATAGTTTTAGGGCCAATCCAAACACGGCCAGAACCAATTGGCTCAACGTCATATAAAGTGTCTTTTGTTGAGTTGACAAAATCAAACTTCCACCATTGAGCCAAAGTACCCACTGGGTTAGTGAGATCGGCAGTTACGGCATCGCTGATGGCGTCTGATTCAAAGTCAGAATCAAATCTACCGCCCGGAGTATACGAGCGCATAGGTTAAGCCTGAGCTTCTGTCCAAGACAAACGGCTTGAGAGAGCTAGACCTGTATTACCAACGTTAGTGACAAAAATAGTAAGAACGTCAGGACCATCAGGATAAATGCTTTTACTTGAAAAGTCTTGATTAGCAATAGTAACTCCTCCACCTAAGATAGAGTTACCAAGGTCACGGACTTTATCAAGCTCAATGCTGCCTGTAGTAGAAACAAAGAAACCACCGGTTACTTCACCCGGTTGAGCCGTAGCTAAACCTACGTTCTTACCCGCATAGTCTACAATTTGTGCAAGGCTTGATGTAGGCTGGGTTGCAGCATCTCCAACAGCATTAGTCCAAGCAATATCAGTTGAAATGCTATTATTCAACACGGCCTGAACAAGGATGTTACCTGAACCAATAAGCGAAACGTCAAGAGTACGAAGAACCAATTGCATACGGTTAATAAGTTCACGAGAACCAAGGTAGGAGCCCTTACCGTTATCAACAGAAGGCGCGACACGAATAGCCATAAGAGCGGCGCTGTTAGCCACGGTAAATGACGTTGAAGTTCCAGCCGCTGTAAGAGTAGCAGCGGCACTTAATGTAACAACGCTAGATGCACCAATACTTGTAATTATGGTGTTTGCAGGGAGGTTAGCCGATACAATATACATTCCCACAGTTAAATTAGCTGTAGTAGATAATGTGGCAGTAGAGCTGTTTAAGGTAGTAGTAATAGTTCCTGCTGCAGGAGTAAGGGTACCTACCGGAGTAAGACCGGTAAGGGTTTTTTGTCCGTAAGTAAATAGCAAAGACTTGTCATCATCAAAACGGCCATCCATAATTACCGAAGTACCCCAGTGGCTAATTGTAGGGGCCAATGTTGGGTAACCAAGTTCTACAGTTACAGGATTAGTTGCAGGCGTAAATGTTTGACCGCTACTTGAACTCATAGGAACAAAGTAAATTATGCCTAAAGTGGCTGATAGCGCAGAATTGCTCAGGGTAATTGTGCTACCGCTTATACCGGTTACAAAACACGTATCTGAGAAAACGTTGGGGCTATCGGCAATCACTCTTTGACCAATTTGGATAGTGGATACTGAACCAGTGGCAAAAGTTGCAGAACCTAGGTTTAAGAGATTGCTATTTGCAGTAGTAGTAAATGAAGTTACCTTAGCACCACCTAATGCACGTTGTACGTTAAAAGTTGTAGCGGTTTTTGAAGAGTAATAAACGTGCTCTACAGTATCTTTGTTTTTAATCATCAACACGCCAGTTGAAGGGAAAGTACTAGTATCTGCAACTGTGATTGAGGTATCAGCGGCAGCAATGTTTTTAGTAACCGCAGCAACCGGAGGAATAGTTGAACTCTCATAACGTCCTGGCAAGTTACCGGAGCGCATGTATGCTTCAGCGTTTACGTTGTTATTGGCCATTTTGTGGACATAAGTCACATCGCCATCAGTGCCGCGAAGCCCCCAACGAACAAATCCCGCACCATACCATGAGTAGTCAATATAGAACATCTGCATCTTAGTAAGGTCTAAAACGTAACCAGATGGGTAAGTTAAGGCGCTTCCGTTAGTTCCGTTGCTTCCGCTACCGTCCATTCTGTCCAAATTCCATTGTGACTGAGGAACTTTAGTATCAATAGTTTTAGAAATAATTACGTTATCGGCATCGGCACCGCGATAAGCCGGAGAAATAGTAAAGTTGCTGTCGTCTGTAACGCTTTCAACTCGGTAAGATTGGCCTTTAATTACAACAAAATCTCCGCCAGTTAACTGTTTGGTATACGCGGTAGTAGCAAATAGTGTTCCGTTAGTGACAGCGGTGGAATCTTTAGCTACTTTTCCACGGCCAGCGACTTGGTAGGTAGAACTACGGCGAACTGCATACAGTATTTGACCATCGTATTCAAAGAACAAACCATTTTGCTGGTCAAAAATACCAAGGCGGTTTACCGCTCCCCACCATCCAGAAGTAGAAACATAGTAGTTTCCAGAAGCTGTTGTATCAGCAGCAAACGCTGTAGTAGAGGTAGTTACTGTAAATGTGTTGTAATTAATTACGTTAGACACATAGAATGAACCATTAAATCCTGATTCATTAGCGCCATAAATAGTTATTTGGGCATCAGGCGGTACAGTTTGTAAGTTGTGAACGTCTTTAAGAACTATTGTGATGACTCCAGTAGAAGCAACTACTGACATCTTATCTACTTGGAAGTTAGGCTTAAGGATAGTTCCGGAGGAAATTTGAATACCTTTACCTGACTGGTATCGGAAATAACGACGAGTCTGACGAATCTGTTGTTCGTAGTTTGACCCACCATTAGAAGAGAAGATAACTCCACCATCAAATGGGCGGTGAAGAACCGATCCTTGTGCACGGGCAAAGATTTTAATGTCGGATGGGGCGCTAGCAGCGGCTACAGTAGCTCGGCTGTAATAAGCAAACGCGGTAGGGCTAATAATTTGAGCAACATAAAAAGCGCCAATAGCATTTGTGTATCCAGTAGTTGAGGCTACTTGAATCTCGTTACCGATTGAAAGGCCGTGAGCGACGTTTAAATACACGCTAATTTTCGAAGCACCGGCACCGGCATCTGAAACCATAGTGTTGTTGGCTGTTCCGCTAGTTGCTGCAGTGATATTTGTAGGGTTAATTTGACTTGCAGTATAGTAATTTCCCTGTGAAATAACTGTTTTATTGGCATCGTTAATAGAAGTACCGGCAGTAAGTGAGGTAGTAGCTCTAGCTGTGTAAGTAAAGTTTGTGTTAACGCTAAGAGTTTCAATTACAAATGTACCATTCGCAATAGATTGAAAAGTATCAGTAACTACGATAGGAGTACCTACAGCAAGGCCTGTAGTAGAAGCCAAAGTCACAGTAACGGTACGGTTAGTAATCTTAATGTCTGTATAAGTAATAGGGGTGCTTTTTGGATATACAAATGGACGGTTATTGGTTAACGCCAAGTTCTCCCACTTAGAGACCTGAGTACCATACTCAAAGTCAGTATCAATCAGCGCTTGTGGCGCAGTCATACGAAGTTTATTGGTAGCGTCCAATTGAGGGTTATTTACGGTCATTTTACATTCCTAAATTATTGGTTAAAGCATGAACCTTGTTTAATTTTACGGCATTATTTGGTTATTTAGAGGCTTAACTTATTCTGTAAGTCACATATGCAGGGGTAGCAGCAGACCTTCTAGTTCTAAATCTTGCCGAAGTGTTAAAAAGAACAACCATATTACCGATTACTGTATGATTACCGTTAGCGGTAACTGTTACAGACCCAGAAGCCGCAGTGTTAATCACAGACCATTCAAACGCAACATCTGTAAAAGCACTTTGAAAGTTAGTATCCATATTGGCGGGAGTTGGTAACTGCAAGTTACCTGTAATAGCAGTTGAGTTAATAACTATAAAAGTTAAAAGGTCTGCGGCTGTAAGTAATCTAGCGGTAGTTGTTGTAACAGGGGTTGGCTGCCAAGTAAACAACTTTCCAAAGTTATAAACTAATCCAGCAGTTGAATTAACCCCAATTTGAACGTTAGCAGAACTTGCGCTTGTACCAACTTTAATTGAAGTAGCGCCACCGTCAGTAGCAAGTTTAAGGGTCTTTGCATCGCCACCTGTTCTAGCCATAATGTTAACTGTTCCAGCACCAGGATAACTATCGGAATTACCAATGTTTACTGTTGCGGTACCCGACATGCCAAGATTTACTGTTCCTCCATTTCCTGCGGAGAGTGTAGTAAGTAAAGCACTAGAACCAATGGTTATAGTGCCATAAACAGGAGTACCAAAGGAGGTATTTGCTGCTCCTGTGTCAAGTGTTAAATTTCCAGCAGTAGCGCTTCCGTCAGAACTTCCAGTTAAAGAAGCAGTTCCAGAAGTAATAGTTAAATTTCCGCCTGTTGCATTAACTCCAGAGGTATTTGAAGAAGATGTTGCATTGCCGCCAAGAATAGATATGTTAGATGCGGTAACGGTAGAAGCACTGGTTAAATTTGTTGCTTCAATTCCTGTAATTAGTGTTCCTGCGCCAGTAAACCCAGAACCACCACCTCCACCGCCGGCGGGGGTTGACCAAACACCAGTTCCTGAAAGGTAAGTAGTAGCAGATGCTGTACCAGTAGGCGTATAGGTTCCAATAGCGTTTGTAGAAGTATCCGTAATAACAAATTTTGGAGCAGAGCCAAGGGTTACAGCAGTGGTCAATAAACCAGTATTTGTGATATTTCCGTGTGTGTGAGATGAGGCAGCTCTTGAGGTATCGGTAGGGTGAACGTGGTCTGCTCTTGCATATGTAGCCAATGAACCAATTGTGGCTGTGCCGTCTACTATTGGGTTAGTGCTAGAAGCAACAGGTAAAGAACTAGAGGTTATATAAGCCGAATCATTTGTAAAAAAAGAAACTGCTGTAGGGAACGTTGCAAGACTTTTATCTCCACGTAAATATTGAGCGGTAGTTCCAGCAGTAATCGTAGGCTCTGCATCAGTAATTCCATACCCGCTAAGCGTTGTTGGGGTTGTAGATATTTTAGACCAAGCAAGTCCTGTAATCCAAGATGGGTTAGAATAAGAGCCAGTCAAAGACACCTTGCCACCAATAGACGTAGCAATTGTCGTAGCAAAAGCTGGGTCATTGTTAAGAGCAGTTGCCAGTTCATTAAGAGTATCTAAAGTAGCAGGAGCAGAATTTACAAGATTAGATATTGCAGTTCCAACAAATGCTGGAGTAGCATAGGTTGATGAAGCTGTAGTCAAATCCAGCTTTAAATCTAGTGCAGTTTGAGTTGCCGTAGAAATAGGTTTATTAAGGTCAGAAGTATTATCTACATTAGTAAGTCCTACTTGAGCCTTAGATAAAGACAATAAAGTTTGATTAATACCGATAATAGGTGCGGCAGAAGTTCCTGTATTAATTATTGGACTAGTTACAAGAACGTTAGCAGTAGCTAAAGCCGATACTGTAACTTGAGTAACGGCCGGTGGAGTAACAATAATAGTATCGGTCATTACTGAGTTACCTGCCTAGAGGTAAATACCTGTCCGCGAAGATAAGTAGTAACGCTTGAATCTACTGAAGAAGTAGCTTGGATATCCCAGAAAGAACGAACAGGAAGATTAGCGGTGGTTGTACCCGGCAAACTTAACTGTAGTTTCTTTAACCCTGAGTCATATACGGCTACTGTGAATGCAGCCCAAAGCGTAGGCGAACCTGGATAAGTCCTAATCTGAGCTTTAAACGTTAGCGTTGTAAAGTCAAGGCTGTCAGGGAAGTCTAAGATAACTGAGTAGTTGTCTCCCTGCATCATAACTATGTCGTAGATAGGCACATTGCTAGCAATTACCGTACGGCCGTTTAAATCGTTTTGCATATAGACGCGTTCTGGGCTAGTAGAATCGTCAATTTCTTGAGGCACATAAAGAGGAACAAGTTTATTAGTAGTACGGCTCACTCTACGTAGGCTTCCTATTTCAATTCGCCAAACACCAATATTAAGAGCAGAACATAGAGTACGGTACTGTTCTTTGCGGGATTCAATAATTGCGCTAAGTTGACTAAACCTTTGGCTACGAGGGATTGTAACGCCATCAGGAGCCTGAATATTAATATCAAAGGCTGCATCCGTAGCCAGGGCCCAGAGGGCTTCTACGGTCGCTAGGAGGATTACAGGGTATGCTTCTATCTCAGGTAGGGTATCAACGGTTATGGCCCTGTTAAAGCTGTCTGTGCGGTTATTTGTGTGTTGTAAAAGCGCAGTAGTAACATAGTATGTTAACTGGTCATCAGTAAAGTACCTATAAACATTTCCGGTAACAGTTAAAACGTGCCCTGCTACAGGGGCAGTTACTGTGTGGATAGCTCCAAAAATAGGCTCAACAGTGTAAGTAGTTGGATTAGTAAGTACTGTGCTGTTATCTTTAACCATCAATGTGGTTGTATCAAGTGGCTTATAGCCAGTGACAAAGTCTTTAGTAACGCCATCAGCAGTAAAAGTTTTAGTAAACTGTCGAGATTGGTCGTTTAGTTCAACACGAACCCTTGATAAAAGGTCTGCTAATACAGCCATAATGAGCCCAACCTAACAAAAATTATTCACTTCTATGATGACTTATAACTTACAAAAAGTCTGGATAAACGAAACAGCGGGCACTAAGCCCGCTGCCCCGTCTAAAGTAAATCTTAGAATCGCTGTGAAACGTAACCTTTTAGTTCAAGGTGAGCAGCAATTTCTGGAGTAACTTCGTACTTTTGTCCAGCCTTAAAGCTGTAGTAGTTTCCAGCACCAAACGTCATAGACTCAATAGTATCCGACACGCGGATAGTTACTGTGGAGTTCTGTTCTTTGCTCTTAACCACTTCATCAACTACGATTGGCTGAGCACGATTCGGCTCTGTAGCGTTAATTACTTCCGTCTCTACTTTAATAGCAGCTTCGGCAGTAGCCATTGCAAGTTCGCTTGTGCGACTTGCTTGGTCATCTAACTGCTGTGCGACGAGGGCATCTCTTTGGCGACCAGTAAAGTCAGCCGGTTTTTTTTGTGTTGCCACGGGGTATTCTCCTAATTAGTGTCTCGGTATTGCGGGGGGTTGTAAAAGGGGGGCCATTGCTGACCCCCCTAGCACAATTAGTTTGTTGAGGCTACGATTACAGCCTGGTCAGTAATTAGACCAAGACCGAAGATCGAGTACCATGCTAGTGCGTGCTCACGACCGAAGTCTAGAATACCACCATCACGAAGCTCAACTGGAAGTGAGATAGCGTGACCGAATGCGTTGTCTCCGATGAAGATAGCGTCATAGCGGTCTGAGTTACCGTTACCGGTGTATTCAGCAGGGCTAATGTAACCACCACCAGCAGCTGGAGTAGGGTTGGAAACAGCTGTATCAGCAGACCAACTTGTACCGGCACCGTTAGTTACCTTACGAACCTGGGTTGTTTCGATGAATACGGTGTCGTATAGACGTCCAATTTCACCTAGCATGAAGTTACCAGGAGCAGCGTACTTAGTTACTTCGATAAACTCAGCAGTGTCGCGTAGACGACGTGACTGGTGAGGGTGAACGAATGCAACATAAGTTTCACCTAGTCTTGGAATGTTCTTGGTTGATAGCTGCTCGACTGCATCCTTAACGGTACGTGGAGTCAAGTGGAAGGTACCAGTCATAGAAGCGTTTCCATTACCGTTTGTACCATAACCGTACTGGTTGAAGTTACCAGTTCCGCCGGAAATAAGCTGCATGTTTGTACGGTCTTCACCCCAGATTTGAGAAGTCGCTCCGTATAGGGTGTCGCGGCTTAGCTTGTCTAGGTATAGAGCCATGTTACGTCCAAGCAGACGAGAAGCTGAAGCCATAACATCATCGAAAGATGCGTTTAGCAATAGCTCTGAAACTGCAAGTGCGTAGCCGTGCTCTGAAACTGTGATTGAGAACTGCTGTGCTGTTAGTGCATTGGTCTGCATACGAACACCTTCGACAAGCGCCGAAGCGAAGCCTAGGTTGTTGTAACGCAGGAAGTTAATCTGAAGACCTGGTGCAACACCAAGTTCTGTCTTCTTAACTGCGAACTGCTCAAAGCGAAGAATCGGCATAGCCTGGAAAAGGATTTCCTTTGACCAGATTTGCTGAATCGCCTGAGTTAGCTGGGTGTTTGTACCTGAGTACGAGGTTGGCGCGGCAGCTAGATTGCCGGTACCTGTAATACCTGATGCCATTTGTAGGGCTCCTAAATTAAATTGACGTTGTTAGTTTTATGGGTTCCCGAACAAACCCTGTCCGCGTCCACGAGCCTTGTCGCTCAAAAGACGTTGACGATATTGTGCGTATTCGTTCATCGGCATGGCTGCAATTTCTTGGGCCGTGAGTGTACGTTGTTCCGAATTGATATCCAATGGTCCGGTGGGTGGCGCGGTTACCCGACTACCCGTCATTTCCTTGCGGGCATTCTGCATCGCTGCCTGTGCCGAATCAAGGATACGAGAAGAACGCTCTTTCAAGCCTTCGATACTCGCACTGACCTCTTCCGGGGTGTTACCCGTTACAAGGTCCAATAGTTCGGGAATAATGTTCTCCCGCTCAGCTTCAAGCAATTGCTGCCTATAGCTGGTAAGTTCTGAGTACTGCCTTTCACGGTCCAACTCAACAAATGCGCGTTCGCGTTCTTGACGCTCACGCTCCAATTGCTCTCGCCATTCGCCTTCCTTCTGTTTAAGAAGGTCACGAACGTCCATGTCAGCTTCGGCCTTTACACGCTCTTCAGCGGCACGAGCCTCTTCCTCCGCACGTTTTGCTGCCAATTCTTCTTCGCGTTGACGTTTAATCTCTGCAAGTTCAGTCTTTAGTGCATCAATCTGTGGGTAAAGCTTATCTTTTTCCTGCGTACGAACCTTAGACAAATCCTCGTCTGTGTAGACTCGGCTGTTTGTTGCAGGTACATCGGTAGAAGATACTGACGTAGCAATTGACGCATCAGCGTCAGGCGTTGCTACTGTTGGAACTACTCCTGCTTCTGCCTGAAAGGCTTCAGCATTTAGTTGTGATTCTGTTGTACTCATGTATATCCTTAATTTCTCTAGGGCGTTTTCCGAATGTGTCTTTAGACACGTAGCACATGTAGCCGCACGTATATGTTGTCAATATTAAGTTTTACGCGTTCTACTGCGTTTTTGTTGCTAAATCTAAATTATTTTGTATAATCTTGTGGAATTTGTCTACTAGGTAATTTTGTTCCATAAGCTTCTGTAACAAGTCTGGTTCTAAGTTCAGACTCTCCTAATGCAAGGTTATCTAGGGTTTGTGGGTCAAGGGTAGGAGCCATAGGTTCACCAGCACCTGGAGCACCGCCCATAGGACCTGGGGCAGCGGCTCCTGGAGTAGCCCCACCTCCCGCTGTAGTGCCGTCAGCCATACCTAGTTGTCCTGTCATAGATGCAATTTCTTGCTCAATTTCAGTTTGTACAAGGCGTAGAGCACCATCGGCAATAGCATCATCAATAAGTTCTTTACGAATTTCCTGAAGTTTAGACTCAGGGAATTCTTCGCCAAGGTCGCGCAAAGCGCCTTCTTTAGACTGCAAACCAAGAGATAGCAATGACTGGACTTCGTTCAATACAATCAATTTGTCCAAAGGTAGCGGTGGAGGGAAGTGAGCATAAGTTCTGTAAGTCTCTGGGTCGTTAGGGTCTAACTGAACCAGTTGGTTAAGCTTTGGAGTAGTCTCTACATCAAGGTTAAGTGTAAATGTCTCTGGTTCTTTTAGCGCAAGTGTGCGAAGAATTAACTCATTAACGCGCTCAACACCGTGCGCATATTGCACAATCTTTTGGTGGTAGCGGTTCATCAAAGGCTGGAACATGATGGAAAGCGCAACACCTGAAGTGTTGGACACTGGCATAGCTTGTCCGAGAGCAGACTCAGGTACACCAACCATTTCATGCATAGCTTTTTTCAGTTGAGCCATGAAGTCCATAGCGCCCTTTAGGCCTTGGCCTCCACCTTCAAGATTTTCTACACGAGCGTCTTTTGGTAGCCCACCCCAAACTTTGTTAGCACCTTTTTCTAACTGAGAGGCTTTAGCACCAATAATTACAGTAACAGGGGCTGAGTGGTAGTTAATGATGTCTGCAATGTCTGTGGCAGTCTCATTGTAAACTCGGTTAATGCTAATCATTTCGTTACAGTCAGAAAGTCCCCAAGGAGAACCTGATACACGAACGTTAGCAATATGGATAATAGGAATAATACCCAAAGGATTTGGTCGAGAATCAATCATCTCATCATTGATGTACTCTTCAATGCTGTCTTCAGTAAGAATTTCAGTGTAGGTGTACACCTGACGGGTACCTTCTAGGGATGTACCCCAGAAACGGTATTTAAGTTTAAACCTGATTAAACGTTCACGGTCGTGAGGGTGAAACTCAGGAAAAGCAAAAGAGGAGTTAAGTGGGAGAATACGAACACGGCCTGGGTGGACACCGCCAACGGAATCTTCATAACCTTCTTCGTAAGCTACTTTAATAAAGCAGTCTCCTGATACGCCACCCTGTTGGCCAATTTCCCAAAGTACAGTAGCTTTATTATTATCTACTTCCCAAACACGTTCTAAAAGCGCAGGTACAATAGCTTCGGTGGCTTTAACGCTACGAAATTGTAGGCCTTTGCTAAATGTAAAATTGATAATAAAATCAGTAAAAGCACGGTAGTAATTAAGAACAATAGATGGTTCACCGGCTTGGCGGCGGAAAGATGTGTGGTGGCCTAGGTACATAGCCCAGTTAAGGCTGTAACGATTTAGACGAGGGCCGTGGACCTCAAATTCTTCATCAGCAAGTTCTACAAGACCCAAAGGGGAGATGCTGATTGTAAGGTCAGATGATGCGGCTCTATATGACGGTGGGGAAAAGTCAATCGACATGCTATAAAGCGCCTTCAGTAAGTTTAATGATAGTTATAGTGTAACGCATAGTTGGCTTATTTTTTTACGGTATTACTATTTAGCAATCGGCTTATTAACCTTTTTAGTTACTTTCTTATTTACGTCTTTTTGAATCGAATTTTTTGCTTGCTCTTCTTTTTTATCCATAGCTTCTTGTGCACGATCGCGCATACGAGGGTCAATTTGTTTTTTAGAATCCACAAACTGTCCGCCAAGTTGTTCATACTTAGAGTGTACCCAGTGAGCGGCAGCCGGTGATGGGTACTTAGCAAAACGAGTTTTTGCTTGAGTAGTAATTAAGTTCCAAAGACGCGGATTAGCAGGGTATTGTTGGGGCGTCTCTTTTACTTCTTGACCCTTAACGAGAGCCATAATTCACCGCCTTAAAAGTACTCAAACCACCCGTACGCCATCATCAGTGAGGTACGGGGGTTCGAGAATTTTTTACCTAGTCTTGAACCTGAGCAGGGTTCGGGTGCTGCTGACGGCCACCGTTACGGACAACAGTCTCGTATACGTTTGAGCCGTGGTCTTCAAAGGCTGCGCCTGAGAATTCACCTAGGTAATCTTGTGATTCCACCCATGCAGCTGAACCGACGTGAGCACGTTCGCTCATAGTTTCTTCAGCAGTCTTGGTGTGCACAGGGGCATTACGGTTTGGACGACCAGGAGCAGGAGAGTAACCCTGCTGTGCTCCGAGCATAAACTCGTTTGGTACGTCTGTGTCTGTCGCGACGCCTTCTTCAAAACGAAGTGGTCCGCGCTGGCCAGGGATTGCTGCAGCTATCTTACTGTCGTAAGTTAGTGGGGCACGTTCTGGGAACTGTGGGTCTGGTGCAAGTGACATTAATATCTCCTAATTAAAAGGTTGAGGCCTCTATACAAGTTTTATACGAAAACCTATTTTTTACAGGATAAACGTAATTTATCTAAAAAATGGTGAAGAGCTTACTTCTACGCTAGGCATTGTAAGTTCCATCGTTAAAGCGCAAGCAATGGCTAAACTATCGGCAAAGTCATCATGGGCGTGTGCTTCTTCAGGGGCATGGGCAAGAAAGTTGGGGCCTTGGAACTTAACTTCAAGGTCGGTCATCTGCTGGTAGAATCGCTTCCATCTACGCAATCCGCGAGTTTTAGCATGAGCAGGCCAACCAATTAAACGACGTTCAATAAGTGTCTTAAGGTGCTTCCAGCGCTTAGACTGCTCTTGCTGGCTACTTCCCACAGAAATAACTTCTGCCCTAGGCAATAGCAAACGAAGGCGCTGAGCTACAGCGTCTCCCACACCATTAGCGTCTACGCCCACATACAAAATGTCGTAATTTTCTAAAAAGTTAACAATCTGAAAATACTGGTCTTCCCAATCATCACCTTGCAACTCAAGCCAGTTAAGCACTCTATGGTCAAAATAACCAAACTCATCCGGCCTATCCCAGTCCACCCAAACTACAGTTACCACAGTAGAGTCCATTTTACGGGCAGGGTCTATGCCTACTACGACAGGCGTACGGTGCCAAGCTTCCACGGTTTTTTGAGAAGTGTCTCCAAGTTCATCCATAACACCGGAAGTTACAAACATACCGCGCTCTAGAAGCCATTTACAGTTATAAGACATCTGAAATTCGTCAGAGTCTTCTCCAATACGCAGCATCTCTTTACGCACAAATTTTCCGTAATCATCGCTAGCTTTAGCTACGTCACGCCAGTCCCATTGGAAATGGTTTTGCTTACCACCCCTACCCGTAGAGCGACGTTTGTTGAGTTGAATGGCGCGGTAAAAGTTATTTTTATGCGTAGTAGGAGTACCAGTTTTTACCATAGTACCGTTGGTAGACGCAAGCATAGGACCAATTGACTTGGCCACAATGAAGTCATCTGCTTCCTGACACTCATCAATAACGATAAGGTGGAATGTCTTAGACTCAATCTTGGCTCTAGGGTTTGCGGTCATCATCATAACTGAGGAATTAGATTTAAGAAGTTTTACTTGCTTGGTAACACCAGCAACTTTTTTGGCTTCATCATCAATCTCTGGGTCTTCAAGCACAGCTAGTGCGTGTTCACTGGTAAGGCGGGAAATAACACGAGAGAACAGGGTTTCAGCCTGGCCTTCAACAGGAGCAAATAACCCTACCCATAGTCCGTCTTTAAAACGGCCTAGTAGGTCAGGGTACATTTTGGCAAGGCGGGGAAGAATAACCATAAGTGCAGCTACTGTGTCAGCAACGGTTTCAGATTTACCCGACTGACGCGATGCAAGGGCAGTAATTTCTTCACCCTCGTTAATTACTACCGATTCAATGATGCGACGAGCTAAGGGCTCTTGGTAAGGGCGAAGTGGGTGACCAACGAGTGCGGTCATAAAAATCATAATCTTATCGATTAATTGGTCAACAAACTCACGAGATAACTCATCTAAACCGTCATCATACGGCTCTTCATAAGGCTCAACTTGTTCCTCAAAGTTTTCGTCTATTTCTTCAAAATCATCATATTCATTCATATTATGCCTTAATAGTAAAGTAACCCTGAGCCGATACGACTCAGGGTTACTAAGCGCCACACGGGAGAGAAGGAAGGTTGGCTTATTAATGATACCATAAATAAATATTAAACTTTATAAACCAGGGTTTGTTCTTTTATTTAATTCTTCTATTACAGCATGAAGCGCTTCAGTGCTAGTAACTAATTCTTTAATAGCTTCGGGTGTACGGTTTCGCTCATATATGCTGAGGAGACGACCTAACTCATATAAAGTCTGTTCTGCCCACACAGTTAAATCAGATGTAGGTATGCGAGCTACTCGTTTAGCAATTTTTTCTGGAAACGGTTTATTCCAGTATTTTTTCTTAAAGTTTACCATTTCTTAATTTCCTCACTAGAAATGTCAACTTTACGCAACACTTTGCCCAAAGCTTCGTCTTCGTCCACAGGATTACCCCAAATACCAAAGGCGTAGCCTCGAGGAGCAAAGGGAACCCAAATTACTAAGCAAGTTTTACTTGCTCTAAACGGGTATTCGGTTTCTTGACTCCATCCCCACTCAAACATGGGAAAAATAGGGTGTTTTAGTTTAATAGTGTCAACGTATAGTGAACCAATTGATTGCATTTATTTTCCTTCGTATATGTATTTCAGATAGTCTTTCATGTCATTTATTTGAGTTCTTTGCCCTTTAGACAGCTCATCAAAATTACACTCATGCATATCCGGCCAAGTGTTTAAACCAGAAGTATGCATATAACTTCCTTTAGATTCTGCAGCTTTAAAGTTTTCCCACATTTGTACCGGAACACCATTATACTGCCACCAAGTGCCATCTGGAAATACTACAATCATTTTAAAGTTTTTATAGTCAAACCCTGCTTTTACAGTTCTTGGTCTTTTTGGGTTGGTAGATGTAGTAGACATCATATTAGGCATTTCTAATGAAGAATCATTTACCTCAAAGTCACCGTTTTCAGCGGGTGCGTTAGGGTTTTCTTCGTTAGTGAGTATATCTAACCACTGCTTAGAGGTAGGGTCTGAATTTCTTCTTTTATTAGACCAAGGATTATTACTTTTAGGCATTATTCATCACACTCATGGTCTTCTATATCAAATTCAAGCACAAGTTCTTTGCAATGCTTACATCTAAATAAACGCTCTTCAATCTCCTCATCCCCATCTTCAACAACAGATTCAGGTTGAGCAGTAATGTCCGGCTCTAGCGGGTCTTCGGGAGGATAATATACGTGACTAGGTACCGGATGGGCTTGATACGCCTGTACCCGGGTAATGCGCATTATTCAGTTTCTTCTTTTACAGACTTCTTTTTATCTGACTTAGGTTCTTCTAGAGGGTATAAGCCTTCTTGAGCACCTAAACGAAGATTTTGTGGAAGATGTTTTACGCAATAATGTGCAGTACTAAAGCTAGGTGAGCTCTCTGTGTATGCCGCGTCTTCAGAACAGTTTGAACACTTCATGTTTCTCCTTGTAGTTTATTGTCTAATAATAGCAGATTTAATTAAGATTCTCTTTAATATGTTGGTCAAACTTGCCTTCTAAAGCTGCAACATTTACTTTAAGAGAAGTTAAATCAGTTTTTATACAAACAATGTCGTCTTTAAGAGATGAACCGTGATTTGGCTTAAGCTCTGATAAATAGTCTTTTATAAGGGTGCTTACTATTTCAGCTGTGTATCCCTTAACTAGCCTGGCGACAATAAAACCGCCAAAACTAAGAATAGTACAAAGAGTAGCAATAAGTGCAATTAATTGATCGGTAGACATCAGTTCCTATTATCTTGTGCCCCACCAGTTACGGCCGGGGTTAGCGTATGAAAAAGCTTCTGGCTTTTCTGATTGATTCAAATATATTCTGCGAATACCGAAACGCGTATCTTTTACTTGTGCAGGCTTAAATAAAGCCTCTTTTTTAAATTCTTTAACATGCTTCTTAGCACGTTTTACTTTCCCCATCTACCTTGTTCTTTCATGTGAGTAGGTATTCCGGAGATTACAGGGGCAGAGACTCGCATAATGGCATCAAAGAACTCTCTGGAGCGTCCTACAGGGCGTTCATCGCGTTCATATGGGTCAGTAGACGTGCTAACCCCTGTACGAGCCTTTAGAGGCCCGTGGGGGCGTATATCTACTTTAAGATTTTGTTCCACGAGGCTTAGTAATATAGGTTCTAGCGGCCGCGTTTTGAGACTTTTGTTCCGGAGTAAGCTTTGTCTTAGACTTAGTAATGTAACTAGCAGCTGCTTTATTTTGACGGTTAACTGCTCCCTGTGTAGGGGCCTTGCCTTTGTAAGTCATGGCATCGGTAGATTTTACATTTTTAACAGTAGATTTAGTCCTCTTAGCAGGTTTACTGGTGCCAAAATCAGGGGTGCCAGAAGTAGCAACTCCCCATCTAGCATCAGAGCCTTCTTGATACACGTTAAACTGCTTAGCTTTTCTGGTTCCGGCTTTTCCTCTACGAGGTTTCTTAGGCTTTTGCTGCTGACTTGTTGCCATAGAAGCTTTTACGCCATCAGAATCTTCCCAACTTGTTTCTAGGCCATTGTACTTAAATGCTTTAGGCGCTCTTCCTGGAAAACGTTGAGCCGCATCGCCAGTGGCAGTTAAGCCTTCTAGAGCGTGCTCGTGAGCAAGCTTTTGAGTTTTTGTTAGCCGCTCAAAATCGTGCTGAGCTCTAACATCTTCGTTGTGATATTCCTGCATACTCTTAGGTCGTCCGCCACCAGAGTTGCCGCCAGAGCCGCCTCTTCCACGACTTCCGCCATTTACAAGATTATTAAATAGCATACCTTTAAGAGTATCTGAGACAAACTTAGTGTCTTTAGGTATAGATTCCGCTTGGGTTCTAGCGTTTTTACCAACAATATTTTCAGCCATAATTAAATCCTAATCCTTTTGAGTAATTTTATCAGTTTAAATAGGAAAACCCCAGTCAAACGACCGGGGCTTTTCTATTTAGATATTAGTTCCAGTTATTAACAGTAACTGCTGTACCAGAAGCGGTAGTTGCTGCTCCGGCTGCAATGCTCTGTGAGTAAACTGTTCCTATTACTGGGGTAAGTGTTACTGTACCTGAACTCAGAACCGTGCTTGCACTTGTGTTAATCACAAAGTTGTTTGCATCTACCTTGTAAAGTACACGGTACTGAACAGTGTTTGTAATACCTGCAAGGCTAGATGAGCTTGCAGTAACTACGTGGCCTTCTAGAAGACCGTGAGTAGTCAATGTGCAAACTGCTAGTGTGCTACCTGCAGTACGTGTAACAGCGGTAATGCTCTTTGCTGAGCTGGAGGTAGTTCCGCTAGAAGTAGCAACAAGACCTCTATCAAGTAGTCCATCAAGAGCATTAGCAGTAGTTAGACCTACAACGTTAGGCACCTGTACATAAGGAGTAGATGTCTGGTAGTTAAGGCCGTTTAGGGCAGCTGTACCAGCAACAAACGCACCGTCAACAATAGAAGCAGCTGTGTCGTTTGCAACCTTACCAGTCTGACCAGTAATTGATACACCGTTACCTGCTGAGCTAGTCACTGTGAATGATACTGCGTTAGCAGTAGCAACAGTGGCGGCAGACAAGTTAAATGCGCTTGTGTTCAACCCAGTTACGCTTACAGTTGCGCCTGGAATCAAGCTGTTCTGTGAAGTGTAAGTTACTGTTGTTCCATTACCAGAAGCTGCAGTTACCTGATAGCTACCGTCATCGAAGTAACGAATAGCTGCAGAACCGTTTTGACCAGTTAGTGTCTTTGCGGTAGCAGCGTTAGTAACGAGGAAATTATCGGCAGTTGCGGCTATAACAGTTTGGTTTGCTAAGTTAAGCGTAGAAGTACCGGCTGTTGCACCATCAGTAAGGCCCGTAATGCTTACAACATCGTTAACCTTTAGGTTGTTAGGAGCGGTGTACCATACACGTGTACCATCTGCAGTTGCAGCGGTTACCTTGTAAAGACCCGAGTTAAATGAAGGGAAACCATAGTAAGCACCTTCAACAATGTTGTGGCCGTCAAGGGACGCAGTTAGTCGGTCACTTTGCACTTTCTTAGTCAATCCCCAACTCGCATCTCCAATTAGCTTTAGAGAACCACCAGCAGTAGCAGTAAGAGCTGCGCTACCACTCCAACCATTAGGGTTAGAAACCTTAAAGGTAGTTGTAGAAGGAACGCTACTTACCACGGCGTTTGATAGGTCGTATGGGTAAGTAGTAACAGTACCAGCTGTTGTGACAACGGCTGCGCTGAAGTCAGTAGTAGGTATTACGTCTACAACAAAGGTGTTGTTTGTGGTGTTAACGCTAACAACAGTAGTTGTTCCGTTAAACGCACCTGTTCCGGATGACTTAGTTAGTACCGCTCCAACCTGAAGGTTAGCAGTGCTAGTTGCAGAAAAGTTAACCGTACCGGCAGTGTTTGCAACAGCTGCTAGTGAGACTGTAGTAGTGTTACCTGCAGCAGCAACTGATGAACCATTAGCTCCTACACCCGCAATTTTAAGTGTTGTTCCAGTGGTACCTGATTGAGCAACGAATGTTCCGTTATAGGCGGCTGGAAAAACACCGGCAATAACTACAGTTGCACCTGGGGCTACGTAATGAGCAGCACCTGTGGTAAGGGTAGCAGTTAGCTGAGTAGTATCAGCAGTAACTGTAGTGTTAGACACAGAAGCTACGTTCTTACCGTGAGTTGTGCCCGCAGTTGGGGCAGCAATAGTGCCACCAACAGCAGCAAGACCGGTGTTAACTACTGAACCAATAACAAGGCCGTGGGCAGCTGATGTGGTAAAAGTAATGTTAGTACCGTCTGTGGTAGTAGCGGCTGTTAGAGTCGGTGTTAGAATGCCCGTAACCGGAAGATTAGCGGCAGCAACAGTTGCACGGTCATCATTAGCTTGGATAGGAAAGTTACCCCACACAAAGTCAGTTGCAATGTTTGCACCTGTAGCGCCTGCAAAGTTAAGGGTTGTATTTTCTACAAGGTTAGCTGGGCGAGTAAGAGTTAGCGAAGTACCGCTAATTGCTGAAACAGTAGTTGCAGGGTTGATGCCATCAGCGTTTGGGACACCAGGGCCAGTGACAACCTGTCCTACTACGATACCTGAGTTTGAGGCTGATAGAGTAACGGAAGTGCTGTTATTAACTGCTCCGCTTACTTTCTGGGCGGTAACAGGGTATAGCGTACCGCTATCCTGTGGGTCACCTACGTTGTTTGCCATTGATTTATACTTTCTCTAGAGATTGATTTAAAGACGTTTGATCGGAACGCCATAATAATAAGTATGGCGTTAGTTGTTTAAGATTTGTTACCTAAACCGAATTATTTGTCGTTTTCTTTCTTACCCGCACGGCGCTTGTTCTCTTTAGCGGTGTTCTTACCGTGTTTTAGCGCGCGTAGGTTTCCGGCGTTGTCATCTGAGTGGTTATTGTTTTTGTGGTCAACATCCACACCTTTAGGCAACTTGCCATGTGTTTTCTCATACTTGTATTTAGCAGCTGAAATAGATGTACGTGAGCCATCTTTATTAACGACAGACATCATAGGACGTCCACCATTAGACTTTGAACCCTTGAATGGGCCGTAAACCTTTTTACCATCGGAAGTCTTACCCGCTAGGGTCTTAGTCTTTTTACCAGTAACTTTCTTCTTTGCAGCCATTTTTGTTTAAATATCCTTGTCAGTGTGGTATTTAGAAGGCTCGCCACGACGCATACGGCCAATAGACTCAGCACTAATTGCGGTATACGCTTCAGGGTCTTCTTTGTACTCCTTGATAACGTCTTTAACCTTCATAGTGCGAACTGCGTGTTCACCCATGTTTCTGTCAAAAAGCTCTTTAGCCCTTTTGTCGTTAGGTTGCTTAGGCCCTCTGTGCTTGCCCAAAGTGTTGTTTGCGCGCTCTAGCTTGTCGCCTTCGCTTAGTTGTGGTTTTTTAGGGTGCATTATTTATTCCTATCTGGGTTAACGCCAATAATTAAATCCATAGACTCACCGTTACGGGCTCTTCTAATAGCCCCGCCTTTAACTTGAATTGTGGCATCGTGTCTTTGAGCGTTATTCTTTGCTGCTTTATAGCGTCTATCTGCCTCGTTAACAGTTAATCCGGTATCTACAGCATTTCGCACTTTTCCTTCTACAATGTTGCGCTGTATTGCAGCTTTTACAACCGGGTGACCAGGGTTATTGTTTTTAACAATACTTCTACTAGCGCGACTTGCTTCGTCTCTAGCGTCAACTGTTTCATTTCTAGTCATTTGAGGATTCTTAGGACGCATTCTTTTTCTTTTCCTGTTCTGCTTTAAACATCGCGTTACCCATCTCTTCTAAATCTTCCGGGGTGTTGTAACGTGGGTCTTGGGACATAGCGTCATTGTATGCGTGCTCTAGAGACATTGATTCGCCAGCTGGCTCAGCATTTAATTGAAGTTTAAACTGTTTATCTTTTGGGTTCATTGAACATTTCCATAAGGTAGTTGTACAGCATCAGTTGCGTTACTAGATACACTATACCGTTGAGTGGCCCCTCTTGGGCTCGTAAACATACGGTCATTTATTTTTCTTGCATCCATAACGTTCAGCCCTAAAACGGCATTGTTTTTGGTCATTACACCTAGCACTTGGTGCAGCTCTGGAGAACGACCTTTTGCAAACTCTTCATATAACCCGCGTGGCTTCATTAGTCGCCTACTTTCTTAGCCCAGGCTTTGCCTGCATCTGTTTGTGCGGCGCTATGCTCTGGCTTTAGGTCGTTGTCTTTAGCGTACTTCCACATAGCTGTTGCAACACCTTTACGTCTTTGGCCTTTATTTACTCTAACCATTGCTACTTCACGAAACTTCTTACTGCCAGTTACGCCACTCAGTGAGGTCGCGCCGTCAGCAAAAGTAAGTTGGCTATCTTCTCGATGTAGCCCCATATGCCCAACTTCTTTACCAAATTTAGAAGCAGTTATCTTTGTATCACCAAACTCAGAAGGTTCTGTAAGTTTTGAGTGAGTAATCTGTAGCGGGCCATTGAACTTAAACTGCCCTTTACGAGGCTTCATTACTCGTCAGTTATCTTACTACCATTAGGGTGCATCCGCCTGCTTTCCAAGCTTTCACATTTCTTACAGCCATTTATATAATCCATGTAAGTGTGGTGAGGGCTACTCTTATCCCAGTCTCTAACTGCAGTAGGGGTAGCTGGATGCCACTCATGGCCCGGCATATCGGTACGAGCCATATGCTTTAAGTCAGCGTCACCTAAGTGAGCTGTCACACCATTTCCAAAGCTATAGGTGCTCTTACCGGGTGCGTTGCGTGAAGTATCAGCACCACTCTTTTTAAATTGCGTTTTCTTAGGTCTCATTAGTCCAGTATAAATCATAAACAACAACATTTAACCCCCTAATAGCATTTTGCATATCAGCACGTACGTGCGTGTTTTTAACTTATAGCATATTTGCAGGAGCTTAACATTCGGCGGCGCAGCTACCACTGCTATACCAATCAAATAAGTATTCCTATTGAAACAAGAACAATCAAATATTTAACTAGCTGCGCAGGCCACAGCTTGAAAGCAATTATAACGATTTGATAACGACCTGCCTACAAACACCCAAACACCCAAACAGCTGCACCACTGTTCGGCCACCCCCGCTACCCCCGCCCTTTAGGCACGAAGTTAGGCTACTGCCTAACTTTCTTGAACCAAAATAGTAACTGTGCCCTGCTGGGTTATAACAATTTGATAACGCCTAACCCTACCCCCCCTCTATAACGGTTTGATAACGAGAACCATCTAGATTACGGCTTGATAACAGAAATAATCTTTATTAAGATTTGATAACTATACGCATTTGTCTGTATTTCGGGCATAGTCTTATCTTGTTAGGGAAACGGGACTTAGATAAAGTGTCTAAGCAAGTAGTTCACTAACAGAGGGCAGTAATTATGTTCAAGTTATCTATTGGCGACACTATCTATCTTGCTAACGAGGCGTTAGATAGTTCGGTTATTGGTAAGGTATCACGCTACACCGTCGGCAACGATGTCAACGGTCAGGAGTCTATCTTGACTATCACAGTCAAGGGAATTGACACTTTCAAGATTGCTCAGGCTTCAACTTGGCAGTCTCTCGATGAACTCTGGCAGGTTGACGAGGTGAACGGTTCGGCTCCACAGTATGTTATGCCAGAACTCGAAGCAATTGGCGAACTGCTCGAACAGTTCCCGACAATTCACAAGGGTTAGTCAGCAACAACACCTGAGCAAGTGTCAAAACTGCTCACACACTAACAGTTAGGAAATGAAATGACACACATAATAAACGGGCAAGATTTATTGGAAATGATTATTGCCTTTGCAATTGGTTATCTAGTATCTAAGTTAGGAAAATAAAAATGGACGAGTTTATCAGAACTACAACAGGACAGATAGCGCTCTGTCCTAACTGCAAAACAGAACTAGATGTATTCTGTGTTTGCGCAAACAGCAACCCTATCGCTTGCGATAACTGCTGTGGCTGTGAACAGCACTAACTAGCAACAACACCTGAGCAAGTGGATAAACTGCTCAACCACAACTAACAGATAAGGAAATGAAATGGCAAGAATAACTAGTATCCACCTGTTCAGCGACAAGCCGAACCTAATCAACCAGCGTGGTTGTGGCACTGCATCAGGCACTTGCGATGTATGCAACGGCTACGCTTGGGAGGGCGATAAGCAAATTATCCAACTGCTCACTTGGGCTATTGATAAGGGCTATGACCTAGACATAGACCACAGCCACAAGGGCGAGACAGTAATAACTTTCCCTCGCACTTTCGAACTATAAGCAACACCACCTGAGTCAAGTGGCTAAACTGACTCACACATTCAAACAGATAAGGAAATGAAATGACAAACACAACCTGTAATCAAGGGCACGATCTTACAGTGTCTAACGCACTAACTGCTCAATACCGTTGCCGAGTTTGCTGGAATGAACAGCAAAAGTTACGAATGAGGGCAAGGCGTGGGACTCCACTAGGCGCACCTGCTAGAACTTGGACATCTAGGAAACCACGCAGAGCCACACCTGTTATAGAACTAACCAAGTTAGTTAGCAACAACGAGGAACTAGCCAAGTATCTACTGATGGTCGTCAAGGCTGAGCAGTGGGCTAAGGAACTAGAAACACTGCTAGATGAAATAGACTCACCGTTTATGCCGTCTTAGTAGCAACACAGAGGGGGCTGGGAAACCAGCCCTCTCTTTATAACATTTGTGTAACGATGTCACCCGGGCGTGTCGCGCCAACTCAACAACTATTACACTATACGCTTCACCTTGTGTAATAGTAAAACTAGTAGACAACTTGTTGTCAATAGTTTTTGTTGAGTTGGC
>Ga0304728_1000076_pt1 | contig 75977 bp, 110 predicted proteins | sample C_130625_MF_Meta_FD_190476 | JGI IMG/M metagenome (GOLD analysis project Ga0304728, IMG submission 190476) | Freshwater microbial communities from Lake Croche, Canada to study carbon cycling - C_130625_MF_MetaG (v2) (version 2) | ecosystem: Environmental > Aquatic > Freshwater > Lake | place... | reverse complement strand
TACAGCAGAAGCAATCAATGCTAATCGTGCGTATGGCGAACTAGGACATCCTCCTGGTCCAGGCATCAATCTTCATTTGGTCTCACACATGATCAAAGAACTTAAAAAAGACGGAACACAGTATATTGGTAAGGCACTTGTTACTGAAACTCCTATGGGTAAGATTGTTCAAAATCTAATCGATGCGGGTGCTGGTCTTGGAGTTTCTTCTCGTGGTCTTGGAACTTTAACAGAGCGTAATGGTATCATGGAAGTCCAAAAGGATTTCCGTCTTGCTACTGCTGCTGATATTGTTGCCGATCCTTCCGCTCCTAATGCATTTGTTAAAGGCATAATGGAAGAAGTTGATTGGTGGTACGATATTTCTAAAGATAATTGGAAGGCAGTTCAAGTAGTTGATCAGTCACAAACACAATTGAGATCGGCTTCTCTTTCTCAAATCACTGAGCAAAAGTTACAAATGTTTCAAAGATTTGTAAATACCTTAGCTGAAAATTAACAAAACCATAAATAGTAAGAAATTTTACCGATAGGAGTTAACACATGACTAAAAAGAGTTTGAAGGAAAACGAACAAATCAATGAATTTGATTCGTCAAGTGGTGTCTCGCATACTGCTGATCCTGTCGCAACTGGTTCACATAATCGTCCTGCCGATAAGTTCGATGGAGAAGCTGGCGGCGAAACCTATGAAATGACAACTAAGTCTGAAGTTCTAAATGCACTTATGCAAATGGGCGCTCAACTTGGTAAGGAAGAGCTAAAGGATATTTTCAATCAAGTTGCATCTGCTCTTGGTGGTTCCGCTTCTCGTCCTGCCGATAAAACAACAGGCGAAACTGGTATGGTTTCATTGTCACCCAGTGATGCAAAGCCTAGCACTGCCGATATGAAGTCCTCTCCTAATGGTGCAAATATGGCTGGTCCATATAAGGCACATGTTGCTGGCGTTCCTACTGGTAGAGGCGAAATTGGACAATTACGTCTTTCTCCAACCTCTGCTATGTTCATGGCAAAAGAAGATGTCGCTGACATTTTTGGTGGCGATGATCTATCAGAAGAAATTAAAGAAAAGGCAGCTATCGTTTTTGAAGCCGCTATTAACACCCGTTTAGTTACTGAAGTAGCTCGTTTAGAAGAAGCCTTCGAAGAAAAGCTACTTGAAGAAGTCGAAGAAATCCGCACTGAACTTGTTGAAAACGTTGACAGATATTTGAACTACGCCGTTGTAGAATGGATTAATGAAAATTCTGTCGCTATTGATTCGACTCTAAAGAATGAGATTGCTGAAGATTTTATCAATGGTTTAAAGGCTCTATTCGAAGATAATTATATTGATCTTCCTGAATCTAAAACTGATGTTGTAAATGATATGATGGAACACATTGAAGAACTAGAAGCTAAGTTAAACGCAACAATTGACGAAAATATTGATCTAAAACTAGCTTTAGATGAGCAATCAGTTGTAGAGGCATTTGCCGATATCTCTGAAGGTTTAACAGTCAACCAAGCTGAAAAGCTTCGTGTTCTTTCTGAGAACATTACTTATACATCATCCGAAGATTTCTACAAGAAAGTTTCTATTCTTAAGGAATCTTATTTCAATAAAAAGCCTGTTAATACTCTTACCGAAGAAGAAGATTTCCTAGCAGAAGATGTTAACACATCTGCTCCTACTGGAACTATGAATCATTATGTAAAAGCAATCTCAAATCAAGTCAAGAAATAACTTATTATAAATAAGATATCAACAAGGAGAACATAAAATGTTTCTAAACGAAGAAATTCAAAACAAGTGGAGTCCAGTATTGGACCACCCTGAGCTTAACAAGATTGGCGACATTCATCGCCGTAGCGTTACTGCACAACTATTGGAAAACACTGAACGTGCTATGCAAGAAAACGGTGGATATGCTCCACAGTCACTTCTTGAAACTTCAGGCGCTCTTCCTACCTCACTAACAGGCGGTTCAGCTAACTACGATCCAGTTCTAATTTCACTAGTTCGTCGTGCTATGCCTAACCTAATTGCTTATGATATCTGCGGCGTTCAGCCTATGACTGGTCCTACTGGTCTAATCTTTGCTCTACATCCTAAGTATGACGGTCAAGCTTCTGGCAACACTGAAGCCTTCTACAGCGAAGCTAACACTGGTCAGTCTTCATACGGTCAGGGTAACACCATGACAACCATTGGTGATTCAAACGTAGGTAACTACGCTTCGAACGCATCTATCGTTGTTTCTGGCAACTCACAGCTTTATAACTTCGCTGGTGGCACAGGTACTGCACAAGCCGAAGCTCTTGGATCAACCAGCAACGCCGACTTCCGTCAAATGTCATTCGCCATTGACAAGGTTCAAGTTACTGCTCGTTCACGCGCTCTAAAGGCTGAGTACACCATCGAACTAGCACAAGACCTAAAGGCTATTCACGGTCTAGACGCTGAAACAGAATTGTCAACAATTCTATCAGCCGAAATTCTTGCTGAAATTAACCGTGAAGTCATCCGTACCATTCAAGTAACTGCCGTTACTGGTGCTGCTGATACAACAACTGCTGGTACTTTCGATCTTGACATCGACTCAAACGGTCGTTGGTCAGTTGAGAAGTTCAAGGGTCTTATGTTCCAAGTTGAGCGTGAAGCCAACCAAATCGCCAAGCAAACAAGACGTGGTAAGGGTAACATCATCATCTGTTCGTCAGATGTTGCTTCTGCTCTTCAAATGGCTGGCGTTCTTGATTACGCTCCTGCTCTAAACTCAAACAACCTACAAGTTGATGACACTGGCAATACCTTCGCTGGTATTCTAAATGGTCGTATTCGCGTTTATATCGATCCTTATTCTTCAGGTCATTATATGGTTGTTGGCTACAAGGGTTCTTCATCCTTTGACGCAGGTCTATTCTACTGTCCTTACGTTCCTCTACAAATGGTTCGCGCTGTTGGTCAAGACACCTTCCAGCCTAAGATCGGCTTCAAGACACGTTATGGTATCGTTGCTAACCCCTTCAATAAGGGCGCTACAATGTCAGACGGTACACTAGTTCAAAATACAAACCAGTATTATCGTCGGGTACTTATTAATAATATTCTTTAATTTGAACTTTTTCTAATCTAAGACTACTAAATACTCCTGTAGAAATGCAGGAGTATTTTTTTATGTCTAAAAACACAGCAACATCTGGTTTTGTTTATATTTGGTATGCTTGATTTTTTTGTCTTCTAAATAGAAGGTCTAGAAAGTATTACTAGACCAATAATAATAAAAAAATATATACCAACTTTATGGGGGCTGAGAAAGCTAGACAAAACTCAGCCCCCATTTTTTAGGAGAAAACAATGGCTGCGTTGAGTAATAATCCTACAAACAAAAACTTTCTGTCCCCAACAGCGTTTAAGTTTGAGATCGCACGTATGCCAACTTTTACCTACTTTGTTCAATCCGTACAGTTTCCAGAACTAAACTTAGGATACACAGATTTAAATACTCCCTTCAATAGACTATCAGTTGAAGGCGATCATACTAAGTTTGGTAATCTTAATATTACATTTAAACTAGATGAAGATATGTATTCGTATCTTGAAATTTTTGACTGGATGACAGGCGTAGGTAAGCCTCGTAGTTTTGATCAATATGCAAATTTAAAATATCAAGAAGCTGGAACTGGAAAAGGTCTTTATTCAGAAGGACAATTGACATTCCTAACTAACTCTAAAAATCCTAATATAAATATAACATTCGCTGATATGTATCCTATCAATCTAGGTAATTTTAGAATGGATTCTACAGTTGATGATGTGAACTATGTAACCGCTGATGTCACGTTTAACTTCTTTGATTACGTGTACTCTAGAATATAACATAAGGATTTGTGATGAAAATTGAAGAAATATTTTCTCTTTGGAATGATGACAGTAAAATAAATAGCCTAGAAGTAGGACAAGAAGCACTAAATATCTCAAAAATACACAACAAATATATTCAGGTGTTCACAGAAGAACGCCTTCTTTTGATGCGCCTAGAAAGTGAATATAAAAAATTATACAAAAATATTCATGAATACTATTCTGGAACGTTAGACGATGAAACACGAATTGAACTTGGTCTTGAGCCAAATCAAAAGCTAATCTTAAAAGCTGACGTATCGATGCATATTGAAGCAGATGATTTAATCATATCCAAGTGCTTAAAAATTGGTATGCAAAAAGAAAAGCTACAACTTTTAGATTCAATAATCAAGACAATATCAAACAGAGGATTTCAGATCAAGTCCTATATTGATTATCAGAAGTTCTTGAACGGGGAATAACGTGGCAGATATTATCATCCATAAAATATCAGAGGTATATGTTAAAGTAATCTGCGATGGCGGTATTGCTTATCAAATGTCTGAACATTTTACATTTATGATACCAAACGCTAAGTTTCACCCAAAAGTAAAAGCTAAGGTATGGGATGGTAAGATTAGACTATTCAATCTCGGTAACAGAACAATTTATACTGGTCTTGTGCCTAAGATCGAAGAATGGGCAAAGAACAACGAATACACAATAGAATACTCTGGAGACTTTGGCAACAAAGAATTTTCAGTAAAAGAAGCTAGTGATTATATCAAAAAGCTAAACCCAACTATGACACCACACGAACATCAGATTAAAGCGTTCATTCATTGTGTTCGTAATCAAAAAGCTGTACTGATTTCTCCTACTGCTTCTGGCAAATCATTCATCATTTATATGCTAACTAGGTATTTTGATAGGAAGACACTTATCATTGTTCCTACTACTGCTCTAGTAAAACAAATGTCAACAGACTTTTTGGAATATGGCTATGACGAACCTATTCACCAAATTATGTCTGGAAAAGAAAAACAAACTGATGAACTTGTAACCGTATCAACATGGCAGTCAATCTATAAGATGCCAAAAGAATGGTTCGATCAATATGAGATGGTTGTGGTCGATGAAACTCACCATGCTAAATCTAAATCGTTTGTTGATATTTTATCTAAAATGACAAAGTGCAAATACAGGTTTGGTCTTACTGGAACTTTGGATGGAATTGAAGTTAACGAACTTGTTCTAGAGGGACTTCTTGGACCTGTCAAGAGGGTTATAAAAACATCAGAGTTGATGGAAAAGAACTTAGTGTCTAAGCTAAACATCAAGTCTCTTATACTCAGGTATCCAGATGAAATATGCAAGCTAAATAAGAATATGCTATACAAAGATGAAATTCATTTTCTAGTTACAAACGCAAAAAGAAATATATTCATCAGAAATCTAGCACTGTCTCTTACAAGTAACACTCTTGTATTATATCAGTTTGTTGAAAAACACGGTAAGCCACTATACGAAGATATTGCTAAGGCTGCTCCAAATAGAAAAGTATTTTTCATATCTGGTGATATTGATGCTGATGTTAGAGAAGAAGTTAGACGAATCACTGAGACCCAAACTGATGCTATCATTGTAGCTAGTTATGGTACATTTTCAACAGGTACTAATATTAAGAACCTAAATAATATTATATTCGCTTCTCCTAGTAAATCTAAAATTAGAACATTACAATCTATTGGTCGTGGTCTAAGATTATTCGAAGGTAAAGCTACTGCTACTCTTTATGATATAGCCGATGATATGTCTTGGAAAACTCACAAGAACCATACGCTAAATCATTTACAAGAACGTCTTAAGATATATGCTGCTGAAAACTTTGATTATAAAATTTATAGGATAAATATAGACCAATGACAAATTCTGAATATCTTGTAATTAAAATTAATGAATCAACTCTTATCGGTGAAAAGATAACATCTACATATTCTGATTCTGAAGTAAACATTAAGAATGTATATGAAATCTTAGCAGATGAACGAGATGATAAAGTTTACTACTACATGGTTCCTTGGTTTGTTCTGTTTGAGGATCAAACTGTCTTGTTCAATAAGAAACATGTTATCTGTGAATCATTACCTACTGATCAACTTATTAAGATGTATCTAGAAACAATCAATAAGTATAAGTTGAAGTATAAGGACAAGGATCAGTTTCATGCAGATGAACTTGATCTAGACGAACTAGATATAATGGATGACAGCTATGATAAGATTGATAAGTCACGATTGAATTAATAGTTATTTAATTAGTGATTCTCAACGACAACATCCTATTATAACACCCTTAAAATCATATGTCAAGCGAAATCGTACAACATTACAAATTATTAATGTTTGAAAATAGTGCTTGACAAACACCAAAGATAGTGATATGATCTGTGTGATCATAGATGGAGTAATTGATTATGACTGAGAAAAGAAAACCAATATACTATGTGGAGAATAAGAGATTTCTTCAGGCTATGATTGTGTATTTGAATGCATGTAAAGCTGCTGAAGCAGAGGGAGTTCAGCTTCCAAAAATTCCAGACTACATCGGAGAATGCATCTTTAAGATTGCACAGGGACTATCCCACAAAGGTAACTTCATCAATTACTCATATCGAGAAGAGATGATCGGTGATGGTATCGAAAGTTGTGTAAAGTACATTCGTAGTTTCAATCCAGAGAAATCTTCCAATCCGTTTGCTTACTTCACTCAGATTTTATATAACGCTTACATTCACCGAATTCAAAAGGAAAAGAAGCAACAATATATAAAGTACAAGAGCATGGAGCGTCATATCATTCACGACATGCAAGGCGATGATTATGAGTTCTACACTCAGCAAACGGACAACACAGATGCTATCAATAATGTTATTATTTCTTTTGAGGCGTCTTTGGAAAAAAAGAAAAACAATATTAAAAAAGGATTAGAACTATTTGTTTCTGAGGAGGAAATTGAAGATGTACGAGACATTACCACCGATCATCCAGCAATGGATACACAACTTGATGAATGAAAAAAATAATAATATCAGATATAATCATTATCGCCAGCTTATCAATGTCAAGGAAGAAATTGATAAGGCAATCAAAGAACATGAAAAGAACCTATTGAACGTAAGATGAAAATAGCTATTTTAGAATATTGTGTATACCATACAAAATATATTGGTGACAAAATGCCAAACAATTATGTTGGCTCCTCATCTGTACATAAAGTTGAATGCGGGTATAAAGGATCAGTAAAATCAAAAAAATGGAAAAAAATATGGGAACTGGTATATCAAAACATCTCTATAAAAAGTATTATATAAAAGGAATTAACCCTAATGAACGCATTGGTAAAAATGGACCAGCGCCTAATGAAAAGAAAGGAGGTTATCGCTTATGAAAATTTGTATTCTCGGTGATACTCACTTTTGGTGTTCGTAATGACAACATGCAGTTTCATTCTTTCTATAGGAGATTTTATACCAATATATTTTTTCCATACTTAAAAGAGCATGGTATCAAACAAATCATTCAGCTAGGAGATTTGTTTGATCGTCGAAAGTATATCAACTTTAATAGTTTATACCAAAGCAGAGATTACTTCTTTGATGTTATTGAAAATGAAAATTACAGATTAGATGTATTTCCAGGAAATCATGATATTTTTCATAAGAATACGCTAGAGGTAAATTCTCTTAATCTTCTGCTTGGAGAATATTCAAATATCAATATCGTTGATCGTTCAAAAGAAATATCTTATGGCGGCAAAAGTATTGCATTGGTTCCTTGGATTTGTGATGATAACGAAGACGAAACTCTAAACTTTCTAGATAAGACTAAAGCAAAAATCTGCATGGGTCATTTTGAAATTCAAGGGTTTGAAATGCATAAGGGTCACATCTGTGAAACGGGATTTGATCGCTCTGCCTTCCATAAATTTGATCTAACGCTATCGGGTCACTATCACACTCGTTCTCAAAAGGAAGGTATTACATATGTTGGTACGCCTTATGAAATGACATGGAGTGACTATAATGACGATAAAGGATTTCATATTCTAGATACTGAAACTTTAGACTTGACATTTGTACAAAACCCATATAAGATGTTCCATAAGGTTAGTTACAACGACTCTAAGTGGACCAACCAAGATCATATAAATGGTTTTGATTTTTCTGATCTAGAGGGTGCGTATGTTAAGGTTATTGTTTCTGAAAAAACTAATCCTTATTGGTTTGATCTTTTCATAGATAAGATTGAAAAAGTAAGCCCTACTCATATACAAATAGTTGATGAAACTTTGAGGTTAGATGTTGAAGATGATGGAATTGTCGATGAGTCCGAAGATACCGTTTCCATTCTTGGAAAATACGTTGATGCTCTTGATGCTGATATTGATAAAGTTATGCTAATGGATGTTGTTCGTAATTTGTATGCAGATGCCTTGAATAGTTAGGAGTAAGTTTTGATTATCTTTAAAAAAGTAAGGTATAAGAACTTACTCTCTACTGGCAATGCATTTCTTGAAATTCAAATGGATACAGCGCAATCTACTTTGTGTCATGGTTCAAATGGTTCAGGAAAAAGCACATTTATCGAAGCAGTATCATTTGCTCTTTATGGCAAACCATTTCGAAAAACAAACAAGCCCCAGCTTGTAAACTCTATCAACAAAAAAGAACTATTAGTAGAGATTGAGTTTTCAGCGAATAACAAAGAATATCTTGTTCGTCGTGGGATGAAACCAACTGTCTTTGAAATATATGAAAACGAAAAGCTACTGAACCAAGACGCAGCAATACGAGACTATCAAGAAATTCTTGAAAAGTCAGTTCTAAAAATGAACCACAAATCTTTCTCTCAGATTGTTGTTCTTGGTTCAGCTACTTACGTTCCTTTTATGCAACTATCTGCTGTTGCTAGACGAGACATTATCGAAGACCTTCTTGATATTCAAGTATTTTCTACCATGAATGTTTTGCTCAAGGAAAAGGTAAGTTCGGCTAAGTCTAGAATATCGGAAAACAAATACAATATAGAAATCACCAAAGAAAAGATAGAACTTCAAAAAGAGTATCTTCGCAAACTCAAGCAAAATGACCAACAAGTCATACTAGATAAGCAGAAGATTATTGAAGATCAAGAATCTTTGATTGAACAATATAATGAATCTATTTCTGATGTGCAGAATAAAATTGATGCCTTACTTGAAACTATATCTGATAGTGAAAAAGTTTCAAAGAAGCGGGATAAGTATCAAACACTTGAGAGTGACATAAAGTTAAAATTATCAAAAGTAAAAAAAGACTTTAAGTTCTATGATGAAAATCAAAACTGTCCTCAGTGTAAACAAGGTATAGACCACGACTTTCATTCTCAGGTTCAATCAGAGAATAGTAAGACAATAGATGAATTTGAAAAGGTTCTTTTGAAAATATCTAAAGAGATGGTCACGATCAATTCTCGTATTTCTGAAATTCATTTGATAAACAAGCTTATTTCTAAACATCAAACTGCTATTTCTGCAATAAACGAAAATACTTCTGCCGTATTCTTCTATATAAAAAAGCTGCAAAAGGAAATTAGTTCGTTACAGAATGTCAGATCAATTGATGGGAATGATTTGAAGGAACTAGAAAACAACCAAACTTCTCTTGCTAAATATGAGACAGAAAAAGAACAGCTTCTGAAAGAAAAAGCTACTCTTGATATTGCTTCTGTCATTCTAAAGGATGGCGGCATTAAAAGTAAAATCATTAAGCAGTACATTCCAATCATCAATAAACTAATCAATAAGTATCTCTCACAGATGGAATTTGTGGTTGACTTCAATCTAGACGAAAACTTCAATGAAACCATTAAGTCAAGATTTAGGGATGAGTTCAGCTATGAATCATTCTCTGAAGGAGAAAAGACTAGAATTGATATTGCACTATTGTTTACTTGGAGAGCAATTTCTAAGATACGAAACAGTAACAATACAAACATTTTGATACTTGATGAGATTGGAGACAGTTCTTTGGATTCATCGGGCAACGAAGAGTTTATTCGTATTCTTCAAGAACTAGCTGGTGATACCAATATCTTTATGATTAGTCATAGAGCAGAAGGCATCCAAGACAAGTTCCAACGGGTTATTGAATTTTCTAAAGAAAAAAACTTTACAAGGATTTCGCAATGATTTTAACAACAGTGCCACACACTGATCCTATTCTACATACTCCGTGCGAGAAGTATAACTTCCTTTCTCCTCAGATTAATATTGTAGAATTCTCTGAAAATCTAGTAGAAACGATGAGGGCTAGAAATGGTCTTGGTTTGTCTGCTAACCAAGTAGGGGTCGGTCTTCAAATTTTTACAATGGAAACTGATCCAACATTAGTGGTTGTAAATCCTAAGATAGTTGAACTTTCGGAAGAAACTATCATACTGGAAGAAGGATGTATTTCTTTTCCTAAATTGATTGTTAAAGTTAAGAGACCTCTATGGGTTAAGGCTAGATTTAATTTTCCAAACGGACAAGCAAAGACACATAGATTTGAAGGAATGACTGCCAGATGTTTTCTACATGAATATTCTCATCTTCAAGGTAAGACTATGATTGATGATACAAATAAATTTTATAGAGAACGTGCTGTAAAGCAACTTGATAAAATAATGAAAGGGGTCAGATAAATTATGATTAATATATCAAACATAACAATTCAAGAAAATAAAACTACAGATACAGAAGAAACTCAATATATTTCCCAAGCTTCGGTAATTGAGTATAAATACAACGAAGGAAAAGCTCTTCAAGAAATAACTGATTATGTCAATAAGACATACGGTGAGCATTATTCCCAAAATAAATTTCAAGCTACAGAATTTATTATTGACTCTGGTCATGGAGAAGGATTTTGTTTAGGCAATATGCTAAAGTACACTCAGCGTTACGGTAAGAAGGATACTCCTACAGAATGGCGCAAGGACCTAATGAAGGTTATTCACTATTCGATCATGATGTTACATGTGCATGATCTACAACATAAAACTTCTAAATAGAAAGAATGTCATTTAGGGGTTATCAATGAAAACATTTCTCGATTTTTATGAAGATAAGGTTAAGGAACCAACTGGCAATCTAAAGACTGCTTGTTGGAAAGGTTATACTGCTGTAGGAACAAAAAAGAAAAACGGTAGAACTGTTCCAAATTGTGTTCCTGTTTCGGAGGCTGAAGATTATATTTTTGGTAATTCTCAGAAGCCAACTGCCTATAGTGATGTAAACCCATCTGTAGGTAGTGCAACTTCTAAGAAATTATACAACACAGATCAAGCAAATCCAAATTCGCGTCCAAAGAATAAGAAGCCTCTAAATAAAGTTGTGCAACCACCTAAAATAACAAACTCTCCTAATCAACAAGAAATGCCACGAACTCATAATGACTTGGATCGCAAGCATCCTATGGTTCCAAAGAAACCAGTCGTCGAAGAAGTTCTAAATCTTGAAGAAACAAACTTTTCTAATCGTGCAGTTAGCATTTATCCTCACGGTCAAGGTTCTGATGTAGGCAGTCGTGTCCCAACTAGCAAACCCACACAGATATCAACCTCTTCAGCCGTAGGAAATGAACAACATAAAAATAGATCGTTCTTTAATAGTCCTGAAAAAAAGGATTATATCGAAGGAATGGTTAATAATATAAAATCTGGAAAAACTCTTCCTCCAGTAATGTCAACTCCACATCCTGCTAATCCTTCAAAGAATATTGTAGTTGATGGAAATCATAGAGCATTTGCTCATAAAGAAGCTGGAGCATCTCATATTCCTGCTGTTCATGTAAGCCACGATAATATCCATATAGCTTCTCATGATTACGAGCATCCAGATCAATCATTTCATCCACTATCTTCTTTTAAATCAAAAGATGGTACATATGATATGCATAAGCGTAGACCACAACTAGGCGGAAAACCTCTTAAACACTATTTTACTGAAGAAGTTCTAACTGAACGTGGAGCAGATTCAAAAGGATATAAGCGTCCCACTGAACAAGGTGCTGGATTGACTGCTAAGGGAGCTAAACACTTTGGTGTTCAAACTGCCGTTACTGGTAAAGTTAAAGCAGGGTCTAAAGCAGCTAAAAGACGCAAATCATTTTGTGCCAGAATGTCTGGTATGAAAGGTCCTATGAAGGACGAGAAGGGTAGACCAACCCGCAAGGCAATGTCACTACGCAGATGGAGATGCAGATAATGTTAACCTTTAAAGAATTTATTGTTGAAGGTAATCCTTTAGCCCGATTAAATGCTACTAAGGGAGAAGGTCGTGCCTTTTCTGTTATATCTGCTGAACGCGAAGGATTGCCAAAAGCAGAAAACGAAAGAAGAACCGCAGAATTAAAAAAGAAGTTAACTGCTCAAGGTTACGGACATAGACGCGCAATAGGACACTGGGAAGGTGGAAAAGAAAACTCCTTACTAGTACAAGCAAAAAATACTGGTACAAAATCTGCTGGTAAACTAAGATATGATATGAACCGTCATGGTAAAACATATGGACAAGATTCGGTATTGCATCACGATGCTAGTGGAGCAAGAGTAGAAGGAACTAACAAAACAGGTGATCCTGGTTTTAGAAAAACTCAAAAATTAGGCAGAGTAGCTTATAATAGACCAGATGCCCCATTCCAAACAGAACTACGCCCAAGTAAAAGAAAAGCTAACGCTAGATTTACTACAACGAAAGACTAAACTAACCTCAATCATTATGATAAATTATAAAAGGAACTGAAATGGAAGTTAAGATTGAACTAGACGAACTACGTAAGCGTAAGCTTTTTGTTGCAGCACCAATGTACGGCGGTCAATGTGCTGGTATGTTCTGCCGTAGCACAAACGATCTTTCCGCTGCTGCTGTTCATTACGGAATTGACTTGAGGTTTTACTACCTCTTTAACGAATCACTAATCACTCGTGCTCGTAACTATTGCGTAGATGAGTTCTTGCGTTCTGACTGCACTCACATGCTATTCATCGATAGTGATATTGGTTTCAATGCACAAGATGTATTTACTATGTTGGCTCTAATGAGTCCAGAAAGTGAATATGATGTAATGTGCGGTCCTTATCCAAAGAAGTGTATTTCTTGGGAAAAGATTAAGCAAGCCATCGATGTTGGTGTTGCAGATGAAGACCCAAATATTCTAGAAAATTATGTTGGCGATTACGTCTTTAATCCAGTTGGCAATCAAACACAAATCCTTCTTTCAGAGCCTGTAGAAATTATGGAATCTGGTACTGGCTTTATGATGATCAGGCGTGAAACACTAGAAAAGTATCAAGAAGCATATCCTCAGTATATGTATCGCCCAGATCATGTTCGTACAGCAGCTTTTGACGGCTCACGCGAAATCATGATGTTCTTCCAAGCTGACATTGATCCTATTAATGGAACAAAGCGTTATCTATCGGAAGACTATTGGTTCTGTCAGTTGACCCGACATATTGGTCTTAAGGTTTGGTTGTGTCCTTGGATCAAGCTACAGCATGTTGGCTCTTATATCTTTGGTGGCTCTCTTGCTGATATTGCTGCGATTGGTGCTTCTGCTACAGTCGATCCATCAAAGTTAGGAAAAAAGAAGTAAATAAGACTTGACAAATAAAATAGATGTGATATAGTCACATCATGAGGAGACTGGAGATGTCAGTCACGTTTAGATGAGGTGGTCGGGCTTCTAAACATTTTTAATTTTTGTCATGTAGGAATTTTATAATGCAACTATCTGAACGTACTAGCCAACTACTAAAGAACTTTAGTAGTATTAACCAATCGGTTATTATTCGTAGAGGCAATACGCTTTCTACAATGTCTGCTCAAAAGACAATCCTAGCAAAGGCAACTATTCCAGATACCTTTGAAAAGGATATGTGCATCTATGATCTATCGCAGTTTCTTTCTGTGCTTTCTATCTTTACTAGTCCTCAATTGGAACTAGAAGAAAAGAGTGTCATGATCCACGATGACACTAAGTCTAGCCGATATTTCTTTGCCGACGAATCTCTAATTGTTCAGCCTCCTACTAAGGAACTGAATATGCAAAATGCAGAGATTGAGTTTAATCTTCCATATCAGGCATTGTCGGGTATTCTAAAGGCAACCAACATTCTTGCTGTTCCTGAGATTGCTTTTGTTGGTGAAGAAGGTAAGCTATATCTTCGTGCAATTGATAGTAAGAACCCAACATCGCATACACTAAGTCATGCTCTTGGGGAAGTTGATTCTGAGTTCTGTGCTATCTTTAAGCCAGAATTTCTTTCAAAGTTGATCGACACTGATTATAATGTTTTGATCTCATCTAAGAAGATTGCTCGTTTCTCTTCAATCGATAAGAACAGCAGTGCAGAATTGACATACTGGATCACAGTAGAAGCAAGTAGCACATTCTAAATATAATTAAATGATAATTGTTGCGGGATTGGTATAGGGACTGTGCCTTAGCCTTCCAAGCTAAAGAGACGAGTTTGAATCTCGTATCCCGCTCCAATGCTCCTATAGCTCAGTCGGTAGAGCGCCAGTTTTGTAAACTGGATGTCGTGGGTTCGATTCCTGCTGGGAGCACCATTTTTATGAGATGATATAATGAGGCGGTGTTGAAAATTCAGCCACAAACTTAGTTCTTTTTAATTGAATTGTTTCCTGAATAATATTCTTCATTCCCATATAATCATCCACTGCATATAGCTTATGTGCTTTCTTAGTGATAGCACCAAATATAGTCATGAACATTCTTTGTTTAAAAAACAAATCTGCTCCCCGACCACCCATATACATAAAAAATGACAATTGAGCATGGGCATAATGGTCTGCGATATTAGATTCGTTTGTATTATTTGGACCAGAATAAGGTTTTACTTTATTTCTTATTTCATTTATGACAGAAAGCATATACTCACTGTATAGAGAAATTGTTCCTTTAAATTCTGTTTCGGTTAATTTAGCATACTTGTCAAAGAATTTTTTTGTCGTTTCATTTTTCTTTTTTAAATATAATATTTCTTGTGTTGCTAAATCTCGTCTAGCTGCGGTATATTCTGTAGCTACTTTTTTAAATTCTTCAGGATTTTCTTTCTTAAATTTAGCACACATCTTATCAAAAACTGCAAGCCTATAGTTTACTACTTTTGAAATTACTGCCTTGTACTGTGGATATTTCATTGCAAAAGTTTCAAATGTAGTAATACCAATTCCTCCGACCCATTGTGTGTCTTGGTATTGTTTTGAAGATGCATCAAACTGACCATTCCACCCAGCACTGTGTCCTTGAGCAAACAGGTTAAAATTTAAATTATATGTTGACATAGGTTTTTGTGTTTCTGGATCAATTAAATTCTTATAATTTAATGATACTGGAAATACCCAGTTAAGAACATCACCATTAGAAAATTTATCAAAATTTATATGTACAACTTTATTAATATATTCTCTTGTTTTAGATGGGTCATGTAATATGATAGCAAGAAATTTTGTGTAGGGATCAATATCATCAGATGCATCTTTTCCGCTTGCAAACATAACTTTTTTTATGCTTATATTTGATTTTACTCCTGTTGGTAACTTTAAAGATATAGGAAAAATTTCCCCGCTATCCATGTACCTTCCGATAACATTTTTATAATTGTTACCGCCAGATGCTGCATTTTTTATAATTGTTATTGGGTCTGTGAAATATTTTATAAAGTTGGTTTCGATTTTGGTCATTGATGATTTTTTAACAAATATAACATCAATAGCAGATAAAACATCGCTTTTATATGAGATATTCATTGCGCTTCTTATATTATCTAGAGATTTGTTTTTCAATAGAATGAAAAATGGGTCTTTCTGATTTAAAAACTTATATGATGATGTTGCGCCATTTAATCTATTTGAACTAATAAAAGTTTTAGCAACGTTATATACTTTCTTAGCAAGAGAGCTATATGTTTCTTTTTTAGTTTTTTCAGTTTCTCCTACTGTGAACCCTTTTCTAATAACTTGTCCATTCATAGGAAACCTTTTAGATAAGCAATCGGTTGCTTTTATTCTATTAATAACCTCACCTGGTTTCGTCGTTGCTGCTGTAGCTTCGTTAGAAAACATAGTAAAGAAATTAATATCGTGTTTTGGTCCAATATTAGGAAAAGCGGCAAAGTAAGCAAAAGCCAAGCATTGAGCCAGTTCTTTTAGTTCTGCGGCTTTCGCGTCTTCTGGTTCGCCATAATCTAGTTCTGCCATTTTGTTTCCCTTAAATGATTATTTAGCTTAAATGATTATTTAGCTTGACATTGAAATTATAGTATGCTATATATAGAACAACCATGAATGTATAAAGGTATAAATTATGGAACCTATCGTTGATCCCGCCTTACACCAATTTGCTACTGAGCTTCAGTTAAAATATATTGAACTCATTAATGAATTTGGTGGTTACAGTTCAGCAGCAAGAAAGTTAGGAATCAATCCTGATGCTGTTCGTAATGCAATGAGGCGACTAAAAACTAAGGCTGCTATGCGCGGCTATTCTCCTGAACATGATATGACAAAGATTGCCCCTGCTCCTTATTTGATTAAGGGTACGTCTACTAATTATGATTCGGAAGGTAACATTACTTCTCAGTGGGTAAAGACTAAGGCAGACGAATCATATCGTATGCAAATGATTCTTGATGCTATTGAAGATGCAACAAATCCAATCGAACGCTTACCTCCTATCAAAGCACCGAAGACTTCTGCTTCTCATCTTTGTAACATGTATACATTTACCGATTATCATATGGGTATGTTAGCTTGGCACAAAGAAGGTGGAGCAGACTGGGATAGAGATATCGCAGAAAGAACACTGATTGGTGCATTTGAACAAATGATTACAATGTCTCCTGAAGCAGATACTTGTATTATTAATCAACTTGGTGACTTCCTTCACTATGATGGTCTAGCTCAAGTTACACCAACAAGTCATCATATGGTTGAAGCTGATGGTAATTATTCTCAGATGGTAAATTCTACTATCCGTGCTCTTCGTCGTGTTATTGATATTGCTCTTATGAAGCACCAGAAGGTTCATCTCATCATGGCTGAAGGTAATCACGATCTAGCTTCTTCAGTTTGGCTTCGTCATTTGTTCACCGCTCTTTATGAGAACGAACCTAGACTAACAGTTAATAATTCTGAAATTCCATATTATGTTTATCAGCATGGCAAGGTAATGCTTGGTTTCCATCACGGACATAAGAAGAAGAAGGAAGGATTGCCACTTCTATTTGCAGCTAAGTTCCACAAGATTTGGGGCGAAACTACAAAGCGTTATATTCATACTGGACATTATCATCATGAAGATGTCAAGGAGTTTCCTGGTGTGAAGGTAATTCAGCATCCAACATTAGCTGCTGCTGATTCTTATGCTGCTCGTGGTGGCTGGATGAGCGAACAACAAACTTCTTGCGTGACTTATCATAATGAGTTTGGTAAAGTTGGTGAAGTTGTAGTTAATCCTGAAATGCTAAATATCTAAAAAAATTAATAATCATTAGTCCACAAGATTGTAACTTTATTATGGAGATTAATATGGTATATGGTACAGAAGTAAATAAACTTGTGCGTAAAACTGATCCACAAACAAGCAAAGATTCTGCGAATAAAGTAAATTCAACATTTCTTGAAGAGATGGTACATAAAGCAATCAAAGAATATGGCGAAATTGGTTGTGTTGCCGACGATCTTCTTGATAAGTTTTCTGATTTCCCATACTCTAGTATCACTGCACGTTTTGCAGCATTAGAAAGAAAGGGATATATTCAATGCGGACCAGAAAAGAGAGCAGGTCGTAGTAATCGTGGTCAGAGAGTTATGCGTAACTTAATATAAATAAAAAGCACAAGGAGGAATGTCCGAGCGGTTTAAGGAACTAGTCTTGAAAACTAGCGTGGGTGAGAGTCCACCGTGGGTTCGAATCCCACTCCCTCCTCCACTAATTATCGGCGGAACGCTGCATGGGCAGGGCGAGGAAGGTCCAACTTCCTTAATAGGTGAAGGCGGATGGGAGCGATCCCTGAGAAGCATAAACCAAGTCTGGTCGGGTTCGAATCCTGTGCCGCCGTCAACTTTTAATCCCTCATAAATAACTTAACTGTTTTTATGAGGGATTTTTAATGTTAAGTTTTATAGAATTTTTAGAAGAACGTAAAGTTGATCCTGCTAAATTGGCTAACCGTGTTGCTCGTAGATACGGCAGTAAGAGAACAAATTACGGACCTTGGATGAATGCTAAACAAGGCGATGTTAAAAAAGGTGGGCATATTCCTCTTAGTACATATGATCGTAAGAAGGTCAGGTCTATGGAGGACAGTTATTATAAGAGAGTGTCCTCACACCCAAAAGGCGAGATAGGATATGCTCGTGAAAGAGGTTCAAAACCTTTGGTAAAGATGTCTATTAAAAGCCTTCGCGCTACACAACCTTTTAATAGAACAAATGACCCAGAAAAACTAAAAGATAAAATAGCCGATACTAGTCCTCAGAATATTCATGTTGTTACTCATAACGGTGAGCATTATGTGGCTGATGGACATCATGCTGTAATGGCAGCTCATCTTCGTGGTGACACTCATGTTAATGTCAAGCATACAAACCTTGACGAATAGGGTTGACATTTGAAATAACGTATGCTATATTATGATCTCAATAACTAAATGGAGAGTGAAATGAAATATACTATCGACCTTCCATATGAAACTATGGATGAAATTATTATCAATATGCTTACTCAAAATATTGCCGACTGGGAAGATGATCTTGCAAAAGAATGTCCTTTGATCTTTGAACGTGATCCAGAGTTGGACAAGAAGATGATCCGTAAGCACATTAAGTCTGCTCGTCGTATCATTGCTTATTATAGTGTTGGTGGATAATATGGAAAAGTATATTGTTGAAACAATTAGCATGTTCCGCATTCGATATGTTGTCGAAGCAAAGTCTAAGGAACATGCTATGGACGAATTGACTTGTAAGCTTGGAGTTGACGATAACTTCAAGGAGTTTTCTCAGCATCATATTGATGAAGTTATCAGTTCTGTTCGTGAAGTTACTGACGAAGAATACTTAGAAATATTCGACGAAGATAATGTCTATCTTTCTGGTTGGGAAGATGAAAAGAAACTAGAATTTATTAATTTTATTGATTATGGTACTGAAGAATTCCACGCTGATCCTGCTCTAAGAGAGTGGGAATATGATGGTACTGGTGTTAGAGTTTACAAAGGAACAATGAAGTTATATCCATAACTGTTTCTTTGTATAAGAAGTATGTTACCCAGTAATCTCCACTGAGGAGATTATGTTTTTAAGGATTATATTATGAGCGAAGAATTTCTCTGGTGTGAAAAGTATCGTCCTCGAACTATCGCAGATACTGTTTTGCCTGACAATCTAAAGGCTACGTTCCAACAGTTTGTAGAACAGGGCAATGTTCCAAATCTACTTCTAACTGGTAGTGCTGGCGTAGGTAAGACCACCGTTGCTAGGGCAATGCTTGAGCAAATCGGATGCGATTATATTGTTATCAATGCTTCTATGAATGGAAACATCGATACCTTGCGTACTGATATTAAGAACTTTGCCTCCACTGTATCTTTTGTTGGTGGACGCAAGTATGTTATTCTAGACGAGGCAGATCACCTTACACCTACAGTTCAAGCTGCTCTTCGTAACTTTATGGAAGAGTATTCTAAGAATTGCGGTTTTATCATGACCTGTAACTTCAAGACCCGTATCATTGAACCTCTACACTCTCGTTGTTCGGTGGTTGAATTCAAGCTAGGCAAGAAGGAAATTACAAAGCTTGCTCCTCGTTTCCTTACACGAGTTGGTACTATCCTAGATACAGAAAATGTAGAATATGATAAGTCTGCTGTAGCAGAATTTATTATGAAGTATTATCCTGACTGGCGTCGAGTTATCAATGAACTTCAGCGATATTCGGTGACTGGTAAGATTGATACTGGCATTCTTATAAACATGTCTGATGAAATCTTTGGTTCTTTAATCAAAAGCATGAAGGCTAAGGACTTCGTTACTGTTCGTAAATGGGTAGCAGAAAACTCTGATATCGACAGTTCTACTCTATTCCGCAAGTTGTATGATGCATCGTCTTCTTTGTTGACACCTCGTTCAATTCCTCATCTTGTCCTTCATATTGCAAACTATCAATATAAGGCGGCATTTGTTGCTGATCAGGAAATCAATACAGCGGCTGCTCTTCTTGAAATCATGCATGATGCGGAGTTCCAATAATGACACCCTTTGATTATATCAATGCGATCAATGCCAATAAGGATATTATTGGAAGTTCAGATAATCCAGAAGAGGTCGAGAAGGAGTATACTCCTTTTATGGTCAATCGTGGATTGTCATATTTTGTTGATACTATCTTGTATGCAAATGAAATGAACAGCGCATCTGATATTTCAAACAAGTTACAGTTCGATTATCTTCGTAATTCTATTAAGCCCAAGAAGCGTTTCTCGAAGTGGGCAAAGCGATTGTCCTCTGAAAATATCAGTGTAATCAAAGAGATTTATAAATATAGTGACAGAAGGGCTATGGAAGTCCTGTCTCTATTATCTGATTCTCAGATTGCATTGTTAAAAGAAAAGCTCAAAAAGGGTGGCGTAAAAAATGAATGATATTTTTACTGGATGTGGAGTTGAGATCACCCTCAATGATAATGATTCCTTTTTAAAAGTTAAGGAAACATTAACTCGTATTGGTGTAGCTTCAAAGAAGAATAAAACACTTTATCAGTCTTGCCATATATTGCACAAGCAAGGTAGATATGTTATTCTTCACTTCAAAGAACTGTTTATACTAGATGGCAAGCCAGCAGATTTTTCTGAGAATGATATGGCACGTAGAAATACAATTGCTCAATTATTGTCTCAGTGGGGGCTAGTCAACATTGTTGATCAGTTCACAGAAGAAGATCAGGTTGCTCCAATATCTCAAATTAAAATTCTCCCGTTCAAGGAAAAAGATGAATGGAACTTGATCGCAAAATACTCTATAGGCAACACTGTAAGAAAATAAATTGCCCTTTAATTATGAAAGATAATGTTATGACAAATAGCGAAAAAGTAGCAGATTTTATGACATCGTTTGGACAAGAGGTGGTAACTAAACCTGTATTTCCAGATAAGAATGTTATGAAGATGCGAGTGGCTCTAATCGATGAAGAGCTACAAGAACTAAAGGATGCCATCAAAGATCGAGATATTGTAGAAGTTGCTGATGCACTTACAGATATTTTGTATGTTGTATATGGTGCTGGTCACACTTTTGGTGTTGATCTAGATGCATGTTTCTCTGAAGTGCATCGTTCTAATATGACTAAGTTGGGCGAAGACGGAAAGCCAATCTATCGTGAAGACGGTAAGATCAAGAAGGGTCCTAATTACGAACGCCCTGAACTAAAGAAGATTCTTTTTCCATGATCGTAGGATTTACTGCTGGCACGTTTGATCTGTGCCACGCAGGACATCTTATGCTTTTAAAGGAAGCTAAAGAAAAGTGTGACTATCTTGTTGTTGGCTTACATACTGATCCATCAAAAGAAAGAGATTGGAAATCTTCTCCTACAGAAACAGTACTTGAGCGATATATCAGACTAAAGTCTTGTTTGTTTGTCGATGAAATTGTTCCATATGACACAGAAAATGATCTTGTTGCTTTGTTAATGTTTATCAATCCAGATATTAGATTTGTTGGCGATGATTATAACGCAGAAGAAGTTGAAAGAATAACTGGATATGATAAATGTACTAACGTTGCTTATGTGGATCGCTCACATAATTTTAGCTCGACAAAACTAAAAACGCGAATAAAACACGAAAAACAGAGTATTACATCATGGGAAAAAGAAGCAATTTTCAAAGGGTAGAAAGAGATTTCTATCCAACGCCAATGGCAGCAGTTATTCCATTGTTATCTCATCTATCGAAAAATACAAACTTTGTTGAGCCTTGTGCTGGTAATGGCGCATTAATTGATCACTTGACATTATGTGGTCATGTGTGTACAGATGCATGGGACATAGAACCTCTTCGACAAGATATTAAACAAGCAGATGCTTTGACTATAGGTCTTGGTGATTCGGATTGTTTTATTACCAATCCTCCTTGGAATAGAAAAATTCTTCATCCTATGATTGAGCACCTATCAACTATAGCACCAACTTGGCTTCTTTTTGATGCCGATTGGATACACACAAAACAAAGCATTAAGTTTATGCCAAGGCTAAGGAAGATCATTAGTATTGGTCGAGTTAAGTGGATACCTGATAGTAAAACGACAGGTAAAGATAATTGTTGCTGGTATTTGTTTGATCATCCAAGAGATGGTAGAAATCCAGTGTTTGTTCCAAGACAATAAAGGTTTATAATGACTGTTACAATTTTAGAAGGCGATTGCCGAGAATCACTTCGGACATTGCCATATAAGTCTGTTCATTGTTGTGTTACTTCTCCTCCATATTTCGGACTACGAGATTATGGGGTAGAAGGACAACTTGGTCTTGAACAAACTCCAGATCAATATGTTGCTGAATTGGTATCTGTCTTTCGTGAAGTTCATAATGTTCTAAGAGATGATGGTACAGTTTGGCTAAACATTGGTGACAGTTACGCATCGTTTCGTGATGGAAAAGCAACTCCAGACACAACTCGTGGGGATTCTCTTGGTACATTAGTTGATACAGGTAAAGCTAAGAACCGAATGGCTTCTACTTTTGTTAACACTCCGATCAAGCATAAAGACTTAATTGGAATTCCTTGGAAAGTAGCGTTTGCTCTTCAGGCAGATGGTTGGTATCTTCGTCAAGATATTATTTGGAACAAACCAAATCCTATGCCAGAAAGCGTTAAGGATCGTTGTACCAAGTCGCATGAATATATCTTCTTGCTATCTAAGAGTGAGAAATATTATTTTGATTACGAGGCAATCAAGGAACCTGCTACAACTTCTCCTGCCAGTAGAAATAAAGCCGCCGAAGGTTATCAAGCTGATTATCCTCATGGCGATAGATTTTCAGAAGGCGAAAGAGTTTGGGGCGCAGATGGCAAAAGAAATAAAAGAAGCGTTTGGAATGTTCCTTTACGTCCATATAAAGGCGCTCACTTTGCCACCTTCCCTATGGACTTAATTGAGCCGTGTATTCTAGCAGGATGTCCTGTTGGTGGTACTGTGCTTGATCCATTTGGTGGAGCAGGAACAACAGCCATTGTTTCCAATAACAATGATCGCAATTCTATTTTGTGTGAACTCAATCCAGAATATGTTGAGCTAGCCAAAAATAGAATAGCCTTAGAAGAAAAAATCCAACGAATAAAAACACCAACCACAACTTTAGAGCAATTTTTCTCTTGACTTTTCTTGCCCTCATGTTATAGTGGGGGCAAGTTTTTATTGTGAGGTACTATGAAATTTTATACAGAGGCTTCGCAACGAGGCAACAATATCTTTATTCGTGGATATAACAATGGGCAGCGAGTTCAAAAAAAGATTCAGTATGAGCCATATTTGTTTATTTCCAGCAAGAAAGAAGATGCTCCATATAAAACTCTAGATGGTCGCCCTGCTGATCGTATTGATTTTGATAGTATTAAGGAAGCTAAAGAATTTATTGCTCGTTACAAAGGCGTAGAAGGGGTAAGCATTTATGGTCTAAATTCTTTCCTCTATACGTATCTTAACGATGAATATCCTGGTCAAGTTGAGTTTGATTTGAATGAGATCAGAACTGTTAGTCTGGATATCGAGTGTGCGCCTGAAGGAGAAGAAACTGGATTTCCTAATATCCAAACTGCAAATCAACCTATTACAGCTATCACTTGTAAGTTTAGGGATAAGCACTATTCTTTTGGTTGCGGACAATTTGTATCAAAGGCAAGCAATGTAATATATAAGAAGTGCAGCGATGAGCGTGAGCTTCTGTTGGAGTTCATCGGGTGGTGGGAAGCTACTGATCCTGATGTGGTCACTGGTTGGAACATCGAGTTCTTTGACGTTCCTTACATTGTAAATCGTATTAAGCGTGTATTGAATGAAGATCAGGCAAAGCGTCTTTCGCCTTGGAAGATTCTTGATGAGCGTGAGATTGAAATTCAAGGTCGAGAGCAACAAACCTTCCGTCCAATGGGAGTTTGTGTTCTAGACTATCTAAAGGTTTATAAGCAATTCACTTATGTTCAGCAGGAAAGCTATAAGCTAGACCATATTGCCTTCGTCGAACTCGGTGAACGTAAGCTAGACTATACAGGATATGACGGACTAACCGATCTCTATCGTCGTAACTTTCAGCAATATCTTGAATACAACATTCATGACGTTGAACTAGTAGCTAGGCTAGAGGAGAAGCTAGGTCTTCTTGCTCTGGGTATGACACTATCTTATGATGCCAAGATTACATACAGCGATATGTTTACGAGCATTCGTCTGTGGGATATTATTATTCATAATTATCTTCTTGATCGTAATATTGTCATTCCTTTGGCTAAGGACTATAAAAAGGGTGAAAAGTTTGCTGGTGCATATGTTCGTGAACCAAAGATTGGAATGCACAAGTGGGTTGCTACCTTCGACGTTAACAGTCTGTATCCAAGTTTGATTGTTCAGAATAATATGAGTCCAGAAACTTATGTTAATAAGATTCCAAAGATACCAGACATTGATGCTTTGCTTGATGGTAAGTTGAGTGACAAACTTCGTGATAAGCTAGTCGAAAGCAATTATGCTTTATCGGCAAATGGTGCTCTTTGGGATAAGTCCAAACGAGGTATCTTTCCAGAACTCGTCATTAAGATGTATGATGAGCGTAAGGCATATCAGAAGAAGCTAAAGGCAGCTAAGGTTGAGAACGAGGCAAACCCAAGTCAAGAAAACTCAAATTTGATTTCTCGTTATCACAACCTTCAGCTAGTCAAGAAGATTGTTTTGAACAGTCTTTATGGCGCAACTGGAAATGCATCGTTTCGTTTTTATCAAAATGACTATGCAGAGGGTATTACTCTTCACGGTCAGTTGGCTATTCGGTGGGTCGCCAATGATATTAACAATTACATCAACAAGACACTGAAGACAGACAATAAAGAATATGTAGTATATTGTGATACTGATTCGGTCTTTGTTTCTTTGGATGGTATCGTCAAGAGTGTATTTGGAAACTCTAAGGATGTTCACAAGATTACAGACTTTGTTAATAAGGTTTGTTCTGAAACACTTGAGAAGATCATTGAAGATTCATTTGAGCGGCTAAAGAATTATACCAATTCTTATGTAAATCAAATGAAGATGAAGCGAGAGAACATCTGTGATACTGCTATCTTCCTTGCGAAGAAGAAGTACATCATGAATGTTTATGATAGTGAAGGTTTCCGATATGACGAGCCTAAGCTATACATCAAGGGAGTTGAAGCCGTGCGATCTTCAACTCCTGGCTCTTGCCGTGAAAAGATTAAAGACAGCCTAAACATTATCATGCAAGGCACAAACGAAGAACTAATTTTGTTTATTGATAAGTTTAGGAATGACTTTAAGAAGATGTCTTTTGAAGAGATTGCATTCCCTCGTGGGTGCAATAATATTGAAAAGTATTCTAATGGGGACATGAAGTTATATAAAGATGGCGTACCAATGCATGTTCGAGCAGCTATTGTCTATAATGATCTTCTTAGGAAGAACAATTTAAACAAGCGATATGCTACAATCAAAGAAGGAGAGAAGATCAAGTTTTGTTATATGAAACTTCCAAATACCTTCCAAGAGAACGTTCTTGCTTGTAATGGTGAGCTTCCGCCAGAACTAAACCTCGATAGGTTTATTGATTATTCTGTTCAATTCGATAAAGCATTTCTAGAGCCAATTAAGAATATCACTAAGGCTATCAACTGGACTACAGAAGAAGTATCAACACTAGAAGGACACTTTGAGGATGAATAATGATGATTTTGACTTTGGGTTTACCACAGTCAGTGAACAAGAAATCAATAAGGTGGCAGAGACATTTAAAGTTTCTGCTGATACCTACCAACAAAAATATGCGGCAGTGCTTTCATTGTTCAAGCCACTATTGAACAATCTACTGAAGGATGCCGATACCCAGCCATATATTTACTGGCCAAATCGAAGTGCCAAGATCGCAGAAGTTCTTAAGCGACTTGATACAATCGACAAGTCTAAATAAAACTGAGAGGTAGTTCCTCTCGTTAAAACAATCAACAAACAAAGGAAATACAATGAATACTAAACTAATGAGCAAGCTGTTGGCTGCTGGTTCTATTAAGCTAGCCTCTACTCTTTCTGAGTCTGCTTTCTTCAATAAGAAAGATATCATTCAGACAAAACTTCCAATCCTAAACTTAGCTTTTTCTGGATCGCTTGATGGTGGTCTAGTTCCTGGTCTGACAATCTTTGCTGGCGCATCGAAGTCATTCAAGACCTTGTTGGGTCTATATTGTATGAAGGCTTACTTCGATAAGTATCCAGATGCAATCGCCATCGTATATGATTCGGAGTTTGGTATTACTCCAGAATATCTTTCTAGTAATGGTATTGATACTTCACGAGTTATTCACATTCCTATTGAACACATTGAGCAACTCAAGTTTGATATTGTTAAGCGTCTAGAACAAATTAATCGTGGTGATCGTGTATTCTTGCTTCTTGATTCTCTTGGTGCGTTGTCATCCAAGAAGGAAGTAGAAGATGCAATGGACGAAAAGTCTGTCACTGATATGACCCGTGCTAAGGCTATTCGTTCTCTTCTTCGTATCATTACACCTCACTTGACGATGAAGGACATTCCTATGATTGTCGTCAATCACATCTATCAAACTATGGAACTCTTTTCCAGGTCTGTTGTAGGCGGCGGTACTGCTGTTACATATTCTGCCAATCAAATTTTTATTATTTCTAAGGCACAAGAAAAAGATGGTTCTGATCTTGTTGGTTGGAACTTTACAATAAATATCGAGAAGTCTCGTTTTGTTAAAGAGAAGGCTAAGTTCCCATTCACAGTAACATACGAAGGCGGAATTAATAAGTGGTCTGGTCTTCTTGATATTGCAATGGAAGCCAGTCTTGTTGTCAAGCCTTCTAATGGTTGGTATTCTCGTGTTAATCTAGAAACTGGAGAAGTAGAAGACAAGAAGTTTAGGTTTAAAGATACCAATACTTCTGAATTCTGGAAGGCTATGCTTTCTAATCCTCTCTTCAATGATAAGATTAAGAAAATGTATCAAATAGCAATGGCTCCTCCTTCTGAAAATATTGCAGAGGATGACGATTAAAGGTTGACATTTTTATAATCCTACTATATACTCGTTCTATAACTAGGAGAAATTAATGTCGATTGAGCAAACTATTCTATCAAACCTTATTCACAATAAGGAATATGCGAGAAAGGTTCTTCCTTTCGTAAAGCCAGAATATTTTGCTGATCAATCGTATCGTACCTTGTTTTCTTTGATTGATGAATACACACACAAATATAATGAGCCTCCCTCAAAGGAGGCTCTACATATTGACCTTGATAACAAAACAGGACTTAATGAAGAGTTGTTCAAAGATACACAAGAACTTGTGTCTTCTCTTCAGTATGATGATCAGACAAATTCTGACTGGCTTCTAGATGAAACAGAACGTTACTGTCAAGAACAAGCAGTCTATAACGCCTTGATGGAAAGTATCGCTATCCATTCTGGTAATGATAAGGATAAGGATAAGGGGTCTATTCCTGAAATCCTTTCCGAAGCCTTGGCTGTATCTTTTGATACAAATGTTGGTCACGACTTTATTGATAATGCAGAAGAGCGATATGACTTCTATCATACGAAGGAAGATCGTATTCCGTTTGATCTTGATATTTTCAATAAGGTAACACAGGGAGGTGTCGCAAGAAAGACTTTGAGTATTGCTCTTGCCTCTACTGGTGTTGGTAAGACGATGTTTATGGCTCACTGTGCTGCTGCTAATCTTTTGCATGGTGTGAATGTTCTCTACATTACAATGGAAATGTCAGAAGAACGTATTGCTGAACGCATTGATGCGAACTTGATGAACATATCTACTGAAGAACTACGTGAACTTCCTCGTGATTCTTTCCAGAAGAAGATGGCTCGTGTCAAGACAAAGGTTAAGGGTAAACTTATTATTAAGGAATATCCAACCAGTGGCGCTGGCGTATCTCACTTCAAGCATCTTATTCAGGAACTAAAGCTAAAGAAGGGCTTCGTTCCTGATGTTATCTATATTGACTATCTGAATATCTGTGCATCATCTAGGATGAAGATGGGGAATAGCGTCAATAGCTATACTTACATCAAGTCTATTGCAGAAGAAATTCGTGGTCTAGCTGTAGAAACAAAGACTGCTATCTTTACCGCTACACAAACAAATCGTGATGGTTATGCATCTAGTGATGTTGACCTCGCAAACACATCAGAAAGCTTTGGCGTTCCTGCTACTGCCGACTTAATGTTTGCTCTTATTGCTACCGAAGAACTTGAAGAAATGCATCAGCTAATGGTGAAAATCCTCAAGAACCGATATGCAGAGAACGGCAAGAAGTTTGTTATTGGTATGGATAGAGCCAAGATGCAGTTGTTCGACGCAGAACAATCTGCACAGGACGATCTCGACAATTCAACTCCTAAGAAGAGGAAGAAGAATAAAGATGTTCCTGTGATGGATGAAACTCAGTATGGCGAACGTTACGAAGAAGACATGAAGGCAACATGGAAAAGCAAAAAGAAGAATTTTGATGATTTCATGGCTTGACAAATAAAATAAGAAATACTATATATGCTTGGCGTTGCCAATGTGGGACGCTTTAATATATCTTGCTTAAATGGAGAAACACATGATGCTTAAGACTTTTTTTAATCAGTATGAAGAATTGATGAAGCTAACTGCAAACCTTAATTCTGATTTGACACATATTCCTTATTATAATATTATTCGTAAGTCTTCTCTTGCGGACAATGGACATATTATCGAGATTGCTCTTCCTGGATTTACAGAAGAAGACATCGATGTGTCTAAGAAGGACAACCGTGTGTCTATTCATGCGAAGCGTTCCGATGCTGGCGAACGTCCGTATGTATATCGTGGTATCAATAAAAACCATTATGCAGTTTCTTTTGTCGTTCCAGATAATAGTATCGTAGACGATGTTACTTTGGAAGATGGTATCTTGAAGATTCTTATTTCCTATGCCACAGATAAGGCAAAGGAAGAATCTATTCCGATCAATTCCAAAAAAGATAAGAAGAAAACCTTTATCCAAGATTAATATATCGATTGACATTTGGTCAAATTGATATATTATAAGTAGATAGACTGTCGTTTAATAAAGACCTCGCGGCTTTGAACCCGATGATGAAGGACACTCCTTCCAGTCTATCTTTAATTTTTATGAAAGAATTGAAATGACCGAGACGCCATCTGTACTTCGTGAAAAGATCACTCATCAAATCTATGAAACTATGCAGAAGACAAAGCCATATCCAAGCAATCAACTTGTTTCTATGCATCAATGTCGTATGGCAGCTATTGCCGTTGTCGATATTATTTTAGAGACAGCGGGTTCAAAGTGAGTTATACTATTCAGGAAATGGAAATGTCTTTAACAGGAAACAAAATGAAAACGACTTTTTTTGTTGATTACTATCTTGAAGAAGGTGGGCGAAAGTCTCGTCAACAAATGCAAGGCAGTTCTACTCTGAACTTAGCTGGATCGACTAGTGATTTTGCTGTTCAAAATTATTTACAAGAACGCCATCAAGGCAAGACTGTGAGTATCATGAACATCAAGTGGTTGTGATGGAAGAAGAATTTTTAGTAACTTGTAATGAGTGTGGAACTGAGTTTGAAGGATTTTTTCATAATCAAGCAAACGACTGCGCTTCTACTTTTTATACTATGACAGGTCCTTATGACAGTACATTATACTTAGTAGCTGGTGGGTTTGGTTCTAAGCTCATTGATTTTGAATCTTGGAAGTTTAATAATGATCCTGGTTTAAACGTGGGCGATACCTTATGTGATTCTTGTATCAAGACATTTCAAGAATCTAGCGAATTAACCCTTTATAGAAACGAGTTGATATAATGAGTAGAGAAGTAGAAATCGCTGCTATATTCAGATTGATTGAAAAGCTCAACGAGATGAAAGAAATGGGCGCAGCTCCAAAAGATATTGAAAATTTAGAAGATGATATTGGTAATTTACAAATGAATTCAATTATAGGAGATTTATTCGATGAAGATTAATATTGGCAATGATTATTACGCATTAGAGACTTATGGACTTATTAATAAATATTTTATGAAGAAGTACAATAAGCCATATTTTTCTATGGAAGATAAAGAATTAAGTTTTATCGATAATGTAGTTGTTGCGATTGGCGATACTATTGATAATATTCTAAACGCTACTATCAATAAGATTATCTTCAAGATTCCCAAGAGGGTTAAGGTAAAGATCGAAAAGCACGATGTTTGGGCATTAGATTATACTCTGGCTCTTATTATTGTTCCTGCCCTTAAGAAGCTAAAGGATGCTAAACAAGGTTCTCCATTTGTTGATGATGTTGATGTTCCTGATCATCTGAAGGTCGATCCTTTAGAAGTAAAAGAACACCAATGGGATATCGATAGCCGCTATCATGCTCGTTGGGATTATGTTATCGACGAAATGGTCTGGACATTCGAACAACATGCTATTCAAAATACCTATCTAGAAGATGAGTTCAACACCGACAAAGCAGCATATGATGCTCATTCTGTCAGAATTAAGAATGGAAATCGTCTCTTTGGTAAATATTATAATATGCTTTGGAGTTAATTTATGAATTATTTGTTTACAAGCGAAAGCGTCAGCGAAGGTCATCCAGATAAAGTTGCTGATCTTATTAGTGATTCTATTTTAGATTTAGTCATGAAACATGAAGACACAAGCATGAGATGTGCGTGTGAAACATTAGTTACTACAGATAAAGTAATTTTAGCTGGAGAGTACAAAGGTATTTTAAATCCAGAAGAAGTTGAAAATACAGTTCGTTCTACTATTAAAAATATTGGGTATGAACAATCTGGATTTAATTGGCGCACTGTAGATATTACTAATTTACTACACGGACAGTCAGAAGATATTGCTTTAGGTACTGATAATTTTGGTGCTGGTGATCAGGGTCTTATGTTTGGTTATGCATGTAATGAGACTAAAAATTATATGCCAGCAGCTATTAATTATAGTCACCAGATAATGCAACATCTAACTTCTCTTCGTAAAAATGGACAAACTGAGCTAGGACCAGATTCTAAGGCACAAGTAACTTTAGAGTATGATGACCGTAATAATATTATCGGTATCCGTAAAATCGTATGCTCAACTCAACATAGAGAAGATGTAAAAATTGAACATGTTAGGGAAATAGTAGAAGGTGCTATCCGTAATTTAATTTCTGAAGTAAATTTAAAAAATACTGAATTTCTAATTAATCCTACAGGTAGATTTGTTATCGGTGGTCCAGATGGAGATACTGGTCTGACAGGTAGAAAGATTATCGTAGATACTTACGGAGGCTCTTCTCCTCATGGTGGTGGTGCTTTTAGTGGTAAAGACCCAACAAAAGTAGACAGAAGTGCTGCATACATGGCTCGATACTTAGCTAAGAATATCGTATATAATTGGGCGTATTCTACACCAATGTTTGCTACAGTTCAATTAGCATATGCTATTGGCGTTGCAGAACCAATTAGTGTGAGTGTTAAAGTTAATGGCCAAGAAGATCAACATTTATCTAATTGGATTTCTAAGAATGTTGACTTGACGCCAAAGGGAATTATTGATAAGTTTAAATTGTTCCGTCCCATATATACACAAACTACAAACTATGGTCATTTCGGAAAAACTGAGTTACCTTGGGAATCGTTAGATTTATTTTAATAGTTGAGATATAAAATGGGAACAAAACGAACTACTACTTCGAGTGGAAATTCTAGAAATACATTTAGCCGAAATACAAATGGCAAAACTGTTCAGTCTCATAGTTCAAAAAGTGGAAACATTAGAACTACTTCTAGTAGGCCCAGTAATGGTCCTACTAAGATCACTAAGACTTATACAAATTCATCTGGCTATGTAACAAGGAAAACCATCTCTCCAAAGAAAGTTAGAACGAAGGTTGTAAAGACTAAGGTTATTAAGCCAACTAAGTTCAAAGCTCCACCAAAGACAAAGTTGTATAAGCCAAGAGCAACACCTAGAACTAAAAATGTAAATCGTCGAAGAACCACTAAATCCAAACCGTTATCACTAACAGCAACGGTTTGGATATTTGGTTTTATTTTTTTAGCAATTATACTGTCTCATATCTGATACTATAAATAATGGGTGACTTCTGTTTTTAATATGGATCAAACAGGAGAATAAAATGGTAGAAAAAAATCCAACATTTGGGGAAAGATTAGCTGACCGTGCTGCTAAAACTTTAGGCTCTTGGAGATTTATTGTTTTACAAAGTTGTCTATTGCTTTCTTATATATTGTGGAATACTCTAGGTCCAATAAATTTAAGGTTTGATTCGTTTCCTTTTATATTTTTAAATCTAGCATTATCATTTCAAGCAGCATATTCTGCTCCAATTATTATGATTAGTAACAATAGGCAATCTCAAATTGATCGTGAGCGTTCAATTTCGATATATAGATTAGAGACCTCTGAGCACGAACAATTGTATAAACTTACTGAGCATATTGATAAACACTTTGAAAAAATTCATGAAAAGATCGAAAAACATGGGTTGACAAAAAATGAAGATGTGCTATACTAATGTCAAGGAGTACTTAATGGCAAACGGACTTGATAAGTACGAAGATTATCAACTATGGGTTGATTATGATGAACTGGTGTGTACAGCAAGATATTTCAAAAAGAAAAATCCAAGGATGTCTGGTCATGAAATGATGATGGACATCTACGATTGTCTTTCTACAAAATATGGAATTACTTCTGAACAGGTTGATGAATCTATTAAACGACTAAATTCATACAATAAGAAAACCATCAAACTTCTAAAGAAAATCCTCGACGTTAATCCATTACAGGACTAATATATCATGAAAATATCAGTGGAGCCATACTCAGGACAAAAGAAGCCTACTGAGTATTGGGAAGATAGAGTTAAAAATGCGTTGATATTTTATGGAAGAAAACTATTCACAGAAGAAGAATTTTCTTCCATAGATGTTTCTGTAGTTTTTGATAAAACTTTGGTAAAAGAACAAACAGAAGGTCTATGTACCTGTATTGAATATGATGAAAATCCAAAATACTTTGAAATTTCTTTATCAACCGATAGAAAAGTAATTCTAGAAAAAACACTCGCCCACGAAATAGTTCACATCAAGCAATATGTGAAGAATGAATTAATTGATGTCATTGGTGCAGATAATTCTGTTATGTGGAAAAATCAAATGCATGTTATAAATGACGCCGACGAAGATGCTTACTTTGACAGCCCTTGGGAAATAGAAGCATTTGGGCGTGAGGTTGGGTTGTATAGTAGATATTTCCAATCTCTTGATATTGATACTCGTAAGTCGTATGGTTTAAAGTAGGAGAAATCTGTGATTGATATGAAGAAGAAACGTTCTAGCATTATGACTTTTAAAACATACTATGAAATGAATGAGACAACCAATAATAATAAAAAGTTGTCTAAGAAGATTACATATTATGATCCATCAAAGACAGAACCTTGGATACTCATAGTGAGATAACAATATGCGTGATCCGCATTTAAAAATTCTAAACATATTACAGGTCATGGCAGAAACAGTTCCTGTTGAATTTAGAGGAAGGCTTGCTGCTGCTGTTGTACATAGAAATGAGATACTTTCGTTTGGTGTAAATCAAATGAAGTCACATCCATTTCAACGTCAATATTCTTCTAACGAAGATTCTATCTATCTTCACGCTGAGACTGATGCTATAAAAAATGCATTAAAAAAGCATGATATTGCGACAATTGCAAAATCAAAGCTTTACATTTGCAGAGTAAAGTATGATAATGAGTTTGGGCGTACCCTTCAGTGGGGATTGTCTAAGCCGTGTGCAGGATGCCAAAAAGCTATTGCCACCTTTAATATTAAACATGTGTGTTACACAACAGATGATGGATATAATTGGTTATGAATATTTTTATGTTAGACGAATGTCCCGTACAATCTGCTCAATCGATGGTAGATAGGCACGTTGTTAAGATGATCCTAGAGTCCGCACAACTATTGTCAACTGCACACCGTGTGCTTGATGGTGCGCCTATAGAAGTTACTTTAGAAAAAGATGGCAAGCGCCGTAAGAAAACGGTGTGGATTCTAGGAGACGGACGTAATGACATTCTTTATAGTGCTACTCATATTAATCATCCTTCTGCTATCTGGGCAAGGCAATCCATTAGCAACTATAATTGGTTGGTTGATCATTTGTTTGCTCTTAGTGATGAGTATACCCATCGTTATAATAAGCGCCATGCTACTATGGCTAAGCTTGGGTATCTAATCCAATCCCCACCATTCAATCTAAATGATTGGGATATGACACCAATGCCATCGTGTATGGATAAAGAATACATCATCTCTGATGATCCGATGATTAATTATAGGAATTATTATGTTAAAGGCAAATCACATTTAAAAAAATACACTAAGCGAGATATTCCTTATTGGTGGATTTAATCTAAAGCCTCCTTCGGGGGGCTTTTTTTTGTTGGATTTTAATAAAGATAAATAACTAAAATCATTTCGTAGAGGCGAACCAATGGCTAAGAAATTTTCGGATATTATTAAAGGTAGATTTGAAGCTTCTGGTCAAATCGTAAGAACTGCGTCTGGACAAGAACCCGATGAGATTATCATCAATCCGATGGAATCCGTAATCAATAAAGTTTTTGCCAGAAGTAAGACGAATATAGAAGAAGAACATAGAATTACCGAAACAAATCCTGGTAGCGAAAAAACTCGTTATGCTGTTCGTAAGCATAGTAAGTCTGGTAAACCTATTGGTCAGCCTACTATTTTCACTACTCGTCGTGGCGCTGAAGAACATGTTGCTAGAGTAACTGAGGCAGTTATTCCTACTCCAACTGATAGCGCATTAGGTAAAAGTAAGTTTGGTGTTGATATTGGCATGGACGATCTTGATGGTGACGAAACTCAATTAAAGAGAAGAAGAGCCATGAAAAGAATTAAACAAATTTTTGCATTAGAGAGGGTTCTTGGATTTAGCGACAGGGAATACGAAGACCTAAAAGCTCCTCCAAAAGAACCAAATCCAGAAGTAGCGAAAAAAAGAATTGCTCGTAAACTTGCTAAAAAAACAGAAATTAAGTAGGAGAATATAATGTCAGTGGTTGCAGATAAATTAAAAGTTGTTTTAGCTGATACTTTTGCTATGTATCTTAAAACTCATAACTATCATTGGAATGTAGAAGGCGCAGACTTTCCTCAGTACCATTCATTCTTTGATGGATTATATAATGAGCTTTGGTCAGCCACAGATGCTATCGCAGAACACATTCGTGCCTTGGATGAATATTCTCCTGGCTCATTTTCTCGTTTCTCAGAACTAACAAACATCGAAGACGCTACTACTGTTCCAGATGCCCGATCAATGTTTTCAAGATTGTTGGCAGATAATGAAATTGTACTTAATACACTAAAAGAAGCATATGAAGCTGCTAATGATGCCAACGAAATTGGTCTATCAAACTTCCTACAAGACAGAACAGACACCCATAAGAAGCATGGTTGGATGCTCAGAGCCACCTCCAAGAAATCATAAATAGTAAGAAATTTTAATTAAAAGGACGAACCATGTCATTTTCAGAAGAAGAACTAGAACACGATATCGAAACCATGACCGCCGAAGATTTTGAAGCCAAGTATTCTGGCGTCGATCTTGAAGAAGGTATGGCTAAAAGAGAAAATAAGTTGAAGAAGAATATTGCTACTACTAAACTTGGTATCCAGAAAAATAATTTTGGAAATCCAGAACTTGAAAAAGCTTTTGCTAGAATTGGTTCTGATGGCGGAAGAGCTTATGTAAAAGGTAAGCTACAACAGGGTAGAAAGATTCTTCGTAAGGAAGAAGTTGAACTTGGTGAAGAGCGTAAACCTAGTCCAATTGCAGGTACTCGTTTAGTTTCTACGCATACAGGTAAAGACGGTCGTCGTCATGAAGTTCGTTATAGTAAAGATTATAATGAATATCAAGTTCACCATTATGATCCCAAGGGCAAGCATATGGGCGAAGGTCCAGTTTCATATCATGGCGATGATAAAAAAGATGCTACAATTACTGCTAATTATCACGCAAATAAAGTATCAGAAGATAAAGCACCTTGGATGGGTAAAAATTTAGATAAGCCAGCATATCAGCGTAAGGCTGAATATGAAAAGGCTAAGAAAGAAGGTCAAGGCGGTGGTCCTGCTCTTCATACTGCTAAGAATGAAGAAGTTGAACTCGAAGAAAAGTTAGCTGGTGGCGAAAAAAGTCGTCAAGCTTATGCAGCTCGATATACTCCAACAGGCAAGAAGAAAAAGCCAGAAGTTGAAAAAGAAGCCGAACAGGTTGATGAGTTGTCAAGCAAAACTTATGGTGATTATATTGGTAGCGCCAGTGCAAGTAAAAGTGCTCTTGCTCATGGCATTGGTAAGATTAATCAAAAAGCCGCAACTACAGGCACAACACCTAGAGATCGTGAAGATAGAAACGCTTTAAATAGAAAACACGCACAACGCTCAATAGGTATTGGAAGAGCTGTTAAAAATCTTACCAAAGGTGGGATTGAATTCGAAGAAGAGTGCGCTTCTTGCGAAGAAAAGAAACTTTCACCTAAGCAAATGAAAATTGCAAAGCTTGCTGGTGATCCTAATAAGATCGATGCTGAAGATTTCAAGAAGCTTCGTAAGGAAGAAACACAACGGGTAACTCCAGATACTCTTGTCAGCCGTAATAAGGCAGTTGAGCGTTCAATCATGGAAATTATGGCTACCAATCGTGATCTTCGTCAAGAAGCTAAGATCGCTGCTTTCCAAAAGAACGCAAAGTCACAAGAAAAAGAATAACATGTTCACTATTTCTAATGCTGCTACCATTACTAATAGTGTTGGAGAAACAGTGAAAGAACTAAAGTCTGGGGAAGTACATCAAATTAAACTTCGTACTTCCCCAACTTACAACATTCAAGATTCAATAGTGAAATTGGTCGATCCCGTAACAGAGTCTCGACCTATGTTATTAACAACCTAAATAAATAAAACATAGGAGATAAACATGGCCTTATGGGGTAATTCAGACTATCAAAATAACGCACCTAAGTCTACGACTGTTACGTCAGACCGAGTTGCAAAGAAGAATATAACTGGAGCTGGTAACGTTGCTACAACAACTAGTGTTGCTATGCCTAGTGCAATAACATCGTTCAACAATACAACTGTTGGTGCATTCCAATCATTGTCTGCTATTGGTACATTTGGTGTAACAACCAATGAAACACAACAAGCTGGCGTGAAGGGTAAAGGAGTTTCTCCTGGTTGGGTTAACGTAAGATTTGGAACTGGACCAGTTACAGGGCTTACTATTGGTACTAGTAATGCTACTTTTAATACTACTAGCTTTTCCAACGGCGAAACAGTTGTAATCAGTGGAGGAACTTCAAATGGTTCAGCTACCATAACTACTAACGCCACATCAAACATCGTAAGTTTTTCCGTAACAAACGGTGGCTCTGGCTTTACTAATGCCGCTGCTGTTTCACTTGCCTTTGCTCGTCAAAAGAGAGTAAATTTAATTGTTGTTTCTGGTACTGCAACTGGATATAACAATACTGATATCTTTACTGTTTCTAATGGTATTTCTAATGCTACTGCTTCAGTTTCAACAAATGCAACTGGTGGCACACTAAGTTTCACTTTCACAAATCGTGGATTGTTTTCAAACACTGCTGCTAATGCTTCTGCTGTTGTTGCTGTTACCAATGCAACTGGTGGTGCTACTGGTGGTTCTGGCGCAACATTTTCTGCTAACTTGACTACAAGTGGAAACACTGGAGCAGTATTAAGTTCAACCTTTACTACAAGAACATTGGGTGGTCGTGCTAATCGTGTTCAATATGAAAATATTGCTTATATTCGTAGCATGGACACAACTGTTGACTCAGAAAATACCGTATTCGCTAATACCTAATATAAAATTGGAGGAGATATGTCAAATATTATTAATATCTCCTCCAATTCTACTTTGTAACTAGTAAAGCAATATTATGAATGAAAAATTAGACGAAACCAATTTCTTATTATATGCCGCAAAATATTATGATAATCCACAATGTTTTGATACTCAAGAGTTTCTTGAAGATTTAAACAGGTTTAGATATATTAAGAGACTTTTAAAACGTTATAAAGAAACTGGTGAGTTAAAAGAACGTCTAATTTTAAACCATATCATTATCATTTATAATGTATTTGGTGTTCTTCCTGCCACAAGAATGTTATTTTTTAAAATGACAAATATGCATTCTGAGCTTAAGCCTTTTCTAGAATTTTTAACTTATATGCCAAGTCGAATAGAAAATATTGGGTTCATTCCTAAAACATTAATCAGTGCAGATATTCCTTCTGATAAATATGTTGAAGAATGTTTAGCAAAAATATAAAGAGAATAACAATGATGTCTTTCGTAGAATTTATATTGGCAGAAGATGGCGCAGTAGGCGGTGCTCCAGCGACTTCAACTGCTGGTGTAGTTGGTACAGGTGATGATAAGAAGACCGTTGTTGTTCGTCCAGAAATTAGAAACAAGTATAAAGATGATAACGCTGCTTATCAAAAAAACAATACAGACTTAACTGGTATGATGAGACGCATTAATGGTCTCGGTATTAAGTAATGTCTTTGTTTAATCTAATCCCTCTTCCATATAGAATATTAATCATCGCTCTTCTGTGCGGTGGTTTATTTTCGTTTGGATACTTAAAAGGTGCAGATCATTCTAAACAAGCTGAAGCAAAGTATGTTGCTGAACTTAATAAAAAATTAGCTGAAGCACAAATAAAAATAAATAAAAACAATGACGCCGTTGTGACTAAGTATGTTGATAAAGTGGTCACTATTACTAAAAAGGAATATGTTTATGTTAATCTTGCGACCTCAGTTGTTCCTTCTGACCATCTCATGTCTACTGGCTGGGTGCAGCTCCACAACGTCTCTGCAACCAACGGTGATAGTTCTAACGCCGCCAGCTATTCTGATGCAACCCCCACAACCATTAAAGACAATACCGCTCTCGCTATCGTTGTCGAAAACTACGGAATCTGTGAAAAAAACTCCGAACAATTAAGAACTTTACAAGAATGGCTAATAACAACACAAAAAGCATTAGAAGGTAAAATGTAATGGCTGAATTAGAGACCAGAGTCGCGTTACTTGAAAGAGAGCAAACTGGTCTCTCCTCGTTACTTGGACGATTTGATACCACTATAGAAAAATTAGCAGACGTATCAAATTCAATTAAACAGCTATTAGCTGTACACGAGGTTCAATTGAAGAAGCACGACGAAGCAGACGACGAAATTTATATGTTACTAGATGCTCGTCGTGATGAGATCGTGGCTCAAAATAATGTTATGCAACAAAAATTTAATGATCTTCATAATCAAGTTAAATTGGATATTACTTCTGTCGAGACATCTCTTATGTCTGAAATGAAAGATATGAGAAATGACATGCACAAGCGTCATAAAGAATCAGAAAAAAGAACTGCTGTCTTAGAAAGATGGCGTTGGATAGCAATTGGTGTAATCGGCGCTGCCTTCATGTATTTTTCAAAAGTAAATATTTTTTCATTCATCCATTAAAAATCACTTGACAATCACATAAGCACCTGATATACTGGATGCTGAATTAATGATTGGATTTTGTTATGTATTGGGTTGACGTTAAATATGCTATGCAACTTCGTGGACGATTGGACAAGTTCGTTGTCAAGAATCAATCACCACTGCTAATCAATTTCCGTTGCTATCTGTGCGGAGATTCAGAAAAAAACAAAACCAAAGCTCGTGGTTACATGTATGCACAGAAAGACACTGTGCATTATCATTGTCATAACTGTGGCGTGACAAAATCTATATCCAAAGTATTAAAAGAACTTGATCAACTCATGTACAAAGAATACTTGATGGAAACCTTTCAAAATGGAAACCAGAGAAAAGAAGATGCTCCTAGTATTTCTAATCCAAAACCTATATTTAAACGTCCTCCAGCAAACTTGGCTAAACTTAAGAAAGTCTCGCAGCTAGACCCAACCCATCCTGCAAAACTGTATGTGGTCGGCAGAGGTATTCCAACTAAGTATCATCACAAATTATATTTTTGTAGTAAGTTTGTTGCTTGGACAAATAGTATGATACCAAACAAGCTTTCTCCAGAACATGAGCATTCTCGTCTCATTATTCCTTTGTTTGATAAGAATGGAGAAATGTATGGGTATCAGGGTAGAAGTCTAAGTTCAACTTCCAAGATGCGTTACATCACTATTATTCTTGATGAAGATGTGCCAAAGCTATACGGCATGGATACCTGTGATGTTTCAAAGACCCACTATATAACAGAAGGACCAATTGACTCCATGTTCCTAGAAAATTCTATGGCCATGGTTGGGTCGGATGCTCCTTTAACGTGGTTTAATAAAGACACTGCTGTTTTTGTTTATGATAATGAACCTAGAAATAAAGAAATTGTAGCAAAGATAGCTAAGACAATTGCTCGTGGATATAAGGTAGTTATTTGGCCATCTTCTATTGATAAAAAAGATATTAATGATATGGTGATGATAAATCTAGATGTAAATTCTATCGTTAAGGAAAATACGTTTAGCGGACTTGAGGCTATGGCAACGTTAGAAAAATGGAAAAAGTAATGATCGATCCAAATGTAGTAGATGCAATCAATAGTGGATTTGCCTTTGTTGGCTCATTTTTTGTTATAGCTAATATTCGTACAATGCTTAAAGATAAAGAACTTAAAGGGTCTTATTGGCTGACACCTTTGTTCTTTTACTGTGGTCAGTTGTGGGGTGCGTACTTCATGTGGACTATGGAAAAGTATTGGTCACTTGCAGGTGCAATAGTTCTCACTAGTCTGAACCTAACTTGGTATGGTATTATGATTTATTATAGGATAAAGGGAAAAAATGACAATAAGTGAAGCAGTAGGATTTGCTCGTAGAACTCTAGCAGAGCATTATAATTTAGTTTTGATTGATGGTAAGATGCATGGTGATATTGAAGCAGCAAATGCTTACAATAAACTAGCATCAGCATTTTGGTATTATGATAACAAAGAAGAATTGGACAAGTATCATGTCTAAGATTTATTGGTGGAAGTGGACTTATATCTATAAGGCATTTGGTCTAAAGTTTCGTATTCGTTATTCTGAAGTTAAGAACAGAATCTTTTGTTCATTAAGGAAAATATAATGTCTAAAGTTGAATTGATTGGTATCACAAAACCATCAGCTATTACTGATTGTAATACGGCAAACGAATTGGTTGCTTGGTGTGCAAGAGTAAGCAACCCAAGTAATCAAAATAATACACAAACAGCAGGAAAACTTGTAAAGTATTTAATTAACAATAAACATTTTAGTCCATTAGAAATGGTACACGTTGTTATGAATATTTCTACAACAAGGGACATTGCACGTCAAATCTTGCGTCATCGTTCATTCTCATTCCAAGAGTATAGCCAGCGTTACGCTGATCCTACCAAGGATTTGGGATTTGTCACACGGGAAGCCAGACTTCAAGACCCAAAGAATCGTCAGAATTCAGTAGAGACTGAAGACTCTCGTCTCGAAGAAGAATGGAATATGAGGCAGCATAAGTCTATGGCTGAAGCTCTCATCTCTTATCGCTGGGCTATTGATAATGGTATTGCGAAGGAAATAGCAAGAAGCGTATTGCCAGAAGGAAATACTGAATCAACTATCATAATGGCTGGTAGTTTGAGAAGTTTTTGGCACTATATTTTAGTCCGTCATCATCCAGCAACACAAAAAGAGCATAGAATTGTTGCTGAACAAATTTCAGATATTATAATGCATCATTTTCCAGATATGCGAGAGTTATTGGAAGAGCAGATTGCAAATAACTACAAAGACGAATCCAACCATTAACGGGTTTATTCGTAGAAAAGTAAACCGCTGCTGGGAAATTATTGGCATTCACTTCCCTGATATTATTGAGGCATTGAAAGATGGCTAGTAGAAACCTCGGCAATAAAAACTTCAAAGGCAAAAAGACATTTGCTTTTATGTATGGAAAGTTTGTCGAAGATATATTTGTAAACTTCAAAGAATCTGTTCTGAAAAAAGAACACACCAAACAAATGAAAGAAGGCGAGTGATGACTAACATTTATACAGCCGAAGTTTGTGAAGGACTCGATGGAGAGCTATATATAGAATTTCCTGATGGTTTGATAAAAGATTTAGGTTGGGATGAAACAACCAAATTGATTTGGGATTTAACAGAAGAAAAGACTACATTGAGAAAGTTGATTGACGATGAAGAAGTATAGAATTAAAGAAAAACTAGATGGATCGTGGAAGGTAGAGCATAAAGGATTTTTAGGGTTCTGGTACGATTCTATTATTGATTATTATGATCGCCCCACACCTAAATGGACATATTATCAATGCAAAGATTATATTAAAAGGCAACACGAGATAGCTACCTTTAAGCCAAAGATCATTTATCCTCCGTTTCCAGATAGTGACCCAAACACTGGTCATGGTGTGTAATGTGAAAGATAAGTTTGTAGATTTTTTTGCAAATATCGCAGAAGAAACCGCAAAGTTGTCTTATGCAAAAAGACTTCAGGTGGGTGCTATTTTAGTTAAGGATGGAAGAATACAATCCATTGGCTATAATGGCACTCCATCTGGGTCTGACAACAAATGCGAAAATGAAGATGGTAGAACAACAGATGATGTAATTCACGCCGAAGAAAACGCCATTTTGAAGATGGCTAAATCTAATGACTCCTCAGATGGTTCTGTGCTTTTTGTGACACATTCTCCATGTATCCATTGTGCTAGGTTGATTTATCTTGCAGGAATTTCAAAAGTGTATTATATTAACGACTATAGATCAAATGATGGTTTAGATTTCCTAAAAAAGGTAAAGCTAGACTATACAAAAGTAGAAAGAAGTAAACTGAATGAGCATTAATGTTGTTAAGCGAGATGGGCATAAAGAGCCATTGGATATCGACAAGATTCATCGTGTCGTTGCTTGGTCTTGTGCCGATCTTTCTGTTGTATCTGCATCTGAAATTGAACTTCAAACTAAGATTCAATTCTATAATGGAATGAAGACTTCTGATATTCAGGAGACTTTGATCAAGGCTGCTGCTGATCTAATCAGCGAAGAAGCGCCAAATTATCAATATGTTGCTGGTCGTCTTATCAACTACCATCTCCGTAAGCAAGTTTATGGCACATATGAGCCTGAACCTCTATTGAAGCATTATATTAAAGTGCGCGATCAGAGCTATTATGATCGTGATATGGGTGATATGTATTCTGTCGAAGAGTTTGATGAACTTGATGATTATATAGATCACAATCGTGACAACCTATTGACTTATGCTGCTATGGAACAATTCCGTGGCAAGTATCTAGTAAAAAGCAGGGTTACTGGACAAATCTTTGAAACGCCACAGATGGCTTTCATGTTGATTGCCATGACCCTTTTCCAAAATTACACAACAGACCGCATTAAGTGGGTAAAGGAACTTTATGATGCCATTTCTACGTTTGATATTAGTCTCCCCACTCCTATTATGGCAGGTGTGCGGACACCTGACCGCCAATTTAGTTCTTGTGTGCTCATCGAGACTGAAGACTCTTTGGATTCTATTAACGCAACAACGTCAGCAATCGCAAAATACGTTTCACAACGTGCCGGGATCGGTATCGGCGCTGGTCGTATTCGTGCTGTCAATTCTCCTGTTCGTAACGGTGCTACTAGCACTACTGGCGTTATTCCTTACTACAGGTTGTTTCAGTCTGCTGTTAAGTCTTGTTCGCAGGGCGGCATCAGAGGTGGTGCAGCTACTCTCCATGTGCCTCTCTGGCATCTTGAAATTGAAGACATTATTGTTCTAAAGAACAACAAGGGGACAGAAGATAACCGTGTGCGTCACCTAGATTATAGTATTCAACTTAACAAGGTAATGTACGAAAGGCTTCTGACAAATGGCAATATTACTCTTTTCTCTCCTCACGATGTACCTGATATGTATAATTCGTTCTTCACTGATGTCGATAAGTTTAGAACTTTGTACGAAGCAGCCGAAAAGAACCCGAAGCTACGAAAGAAAGTAATTCCTGCTTCTGAACTTTTCTCTGCTTTCATGCAAGAGCGCAAGGAAACTGGTCGTCTCTACTTGATGAATGTCGATCATGTCAATGATCATAGTTCTTTCGTCAAGACAGAAGCACCAATCTATATGTCAAACTTGTGTCAGGAAATTACTCTTCCAACTAAGCCAATTGATAATATTCGTGATGAAGAAGGCGAGATTAGCCTATGTACTCTTGCGGCTATTAACTGGGGCAAGATTAAGAAGCCAAGCGACTTTGAAAAGCCATGTACACTTGCTGTCCGTGCCTTGGATGCTTTGCTAGATTATCAGTCTTATCCTGTCGTGGCTGCTCAGAAGAGCACTATGGCTCGTCGTCCTCTTGGTATTGGCATCATTAACTTTGCTTATTGGTTAGCTAAGAATAACAGTAACTATTCTAATCCAAATCTTGATCTAGTTCATGAATATGCAGAAGCATGGTCTTACTATTTGATCAAGGCATCTGTTGATCTTGCTCAAGAGTTTGGCGCATGTTCAAAATCAAATGAAACTAAATACGATGCTCACATTTTCCCTATTGACACGTACAAGAAAGAAGTTGACGAGCTAGCAGAACCAGTTTATAATATGGATTGGCAAGCATTAAGGAACAGGGCTGATTTGTTTAGTATTCGCAATTCAACTCTGATGGCTCTAATGCCTAGTGAAACTTCTTCTCAGATTTCTAATGCTACTAATGGTATTGAACCACCTAGGGCATTGGTATCAGTGAAGCAATCTAAGGATGGTGTACTAAGGCAAGTTGTTCCTGGTATCCAGAAGCTAAAGAATAAGTATGAACTCTTATGGGATCAAAAGTCTCCAGAAGGTTATCTAAAGATTGCTGCCGTTTTACAGAAGTTTATTGACCAAGCTATTTCGGTTAATACTTCTTATAATCCAAGGTTCTATGAAAACGAAGAAATTCCTATGAGTGACTTGCTTCGCCATCTTGTTCTACATTATAAGTGGGGCGGCAAGACACTTTACTACTTTAACACGAACGATAACTCTTCAGACGAATCAGAAGATGCACCATTAGCCATTGGCGATCTTGATGATGAAATTTGTGACGCCTGTAATATTTAAGGAACAAAATGTCAGTATTTGAACTACATAATCAAGACTTTACTAAGAGCACCATGTTTTTTGGTCCGAAGGTAAATATTGCTCGTTATGATAAACAGAAGTATCCCCAATTTGAAAAATTGACTGAGCAGCAACAGGGGTTCTTCTGGCGACCACAGGAAGTCGATTGTTCAAAGGACATTAAGGATTTCAAGACCCTTAGTGATGCACAGAAGCATATCTTTACTTCTAACCTAAAGCGTCAAATCCTTTTGGATTCCGTTCAAGGTAGAGCACCTGTAGAGGCATTTCTTCCTATTTGTTCACTACCAGAAATTGAAAACTGGTTGATTACATGGTCATTCTTTGAAACTATTCACTCTCGGTCTTATACTCATATTATTCGTAATGTATATTCTGATCCATCTAAAGTATTTGACGAGATGTTGGACGTTAAGGAAATTGCAGACTGCGCCAGTGACATCAGCAAATACTACGATGATCTGATTGATATAAATGGTTGGAAATCTGATTGGAGAGCAGATACGCCTTATAGTGGTTCAAATAGAATTGAAAATGAATACAACCACAAGAAAGCTCTCTGGCTCTGCCTCAATGCTGTTAATGCTCTAGAAGGTATTCGTTTCTATGTCTCCTTCGCGTGTTCTTGGGCTTTTGCTGAACTAAAGCAAATGGAAGGCAACGCCAAGATCATCAAGTTCATTGCTCGTGATGAGAATGTCCACCTAGCTTCTACCCAACAGATGCTTAAGTTGCTTCCAAAGGATGATCCTGATTTTGTAAAAATCAAAGAAGAATGTGCTGAAGAAGTTGGACAAATGTTCAATATGGTCATTCAACAAGAAAAGGATTGGGCTAAATACTTGTTCCAAGGTGGTTCTATGATTGGTCTTAACGAAGAGCTTCTATGCGATTACGTTGATTGGATTGCGAACAAGAGAATGCTTGCTATTGGTTTGACTCCATCTGTTAAAGGTGTAAAGTCAAATCCCCTCCCTTGGACACAGAAGTGGATCGGTGGCAGTGAAGTTCAAACAGCGCCACAAGAAGTTGAAATTTCCCAATATATTATTGGGGGACTGAAGAAAGACGTAGACACTACAACCTTTAGTGATATGAGTTTATAACCGAATTAAAAAAGTTAAAAGGATAACAAATGCACTCTACAGAAGTTACTTGTAATATGTGTGATGCAGAATTTGAAATTGTTCCCGCAAACTCAGAAGCAAATGCTCCAATTGAGTATTGTTGCTTCTGCGGTTCCATTCTAGAAAACACAGAAATGAACTCTGAAGACTTCCTTTCAGGAGAAGATTGGGAAGACTAAGTACTTCTTTTATGGAGGTACTGCATGTGGTTATACAACGGTGAAGAAACCCTACAGTTGCCCGAAACAACTGTAGGGTTTGTCTATATTATAACAAACAACCTAACCGATAGAAAATATATTGGAAAAAAGCTGTCTAAGTTTAGTAAGACAAAATACAAAGTCATAACCCAAAAAAATGGTATCAAAAAGAAAAAGAAAATAAAGTCACAGATTGATTCTGATTGGCTAGATTATTATGGTTCGAGTGATGAACTAACGGCAGATGTTGTTAAGTTAGGTAAAGAAAACTTTACACGAGAAATCGTTAGGCTGTGTTTCTCTAAAACAGAACTATCATACTATGAAGCAAAGATGCAGTTTGACCACGATGTTCTATTAAGCGACAAGTGGTACAATTCTTGGATCATGGTAAGGGTCAGAAAAACTAAGACCCTAACATTATAATTTGCTAAACTGCATTTTACCTATTGACTTTCTCCTTTTCTTCCTATATACTAAGGGATAGAATGAGGAGGTCTAAATGGAGTTTGTAATTTTTAAGTTTCCTGATCCTGTGAGGGACGGCAACGATAAGGTAGAAGAAACATACTGTGATCTTCTAAGTCGAAAGCGATCTGGAGAAAATTTAAATCCAGAACAACTTGATTGGATGGATTGGGCTAACACCGTTTTAACTCAATAAGGGTTTATCATGATTAAGAGTACAAAAAATAAAAAGCCAATCCGTATGGGATCGCTTGCATCCAAATTGGCTAGCGATAAGTACATGGGTCCAGAACCTATTGTAAAGCACGGTTACAGCCAAAGCGAAATGATCTTTGCCCTTAATTGGTACAATTATATGTACGAATTGAATGATGGTATCGATTGGGTCATGGTTTATATGAAGGCAAATCCGATCTACACGAAGCAACAGGTGAATGATATTCGTCGTGTTGATTTTAAGAAGATTGGTATAACCACAATGTCAATGTGTCGTATTGTTAATAATGGTACGGAAATTGAACAAAGAAGTCTTGATCGTATTCACGAAAAACTAATTTCTAGTTTGGCTGCACGAGTAAAGGTTCCAGAAGCAACTACAACTAAGTCTGTGGTTTCTGTTCAGGATCGTATCCGTGAAAAAACAGACAATGCTATCGCTGAACTAGAAGCAGAGGTTGATACTTTTACAACCAATGATTATAATAGTGAGTTTGATCCTTTTTCCTTTATGAAGACTCATGATCTTAAGGCTGCACAAACCAATAAGATCATTTCTTATTATAAGCCAGTCATTGATGAGTTGGTTTATGCCAAGAAAGAAAAGGAAGGTTATGCTCATATTAATCGAGCGCAACAAACAAGGTTTATCGAGTTTCTGACCAAGATCATCAAGGCAGCAGAATCTATGTCTTATGTCATCAAGGCAACCCGTACTCCCCGTAAGCCAAAAGCCAAGTCTTCCGTTCAAGTAGTTTCAAAGCTAAGTTACGCTAAAGAAAATGCAGAATATAAGATTGCTTCTATTGATCCAGCACAAATCGTTGGAGCAAAGCAACTATGGACCTTTAATCCTAAGTATAATCTATTCACTGCTTATATCAGTGAAGGTGGTCTAAGCGTAAAGGGTACAACCATTCTTGGCTATGACGAAACGTTGTCTATACGAAAGCGTTACAGGAAACCAGAAGAACTTTGTCCGTCTATTCTAAAGGCTACAAAGCCTCAACTAAAGAAGATAGTGAAAGACCTAAATATGTCGAAGGCTGCTGAAGTTCAATTGTCTGGTCGTATCACATCAGACGTAATCCTATTGCGAGTAGAAAAATGACAGAACCAACAAATGTTATCAGATTTCCAACACGAGATAACATTGATGCAGCACAGGTTTCTAGTATAGAAGAAGCCGTAGAAAAGGCAGAAAATGCCAAGGCATATTATTGCGAAATGATTGTTGATGATCTTATGGGTGTGCTATTGGCTAAGTGTCAAATGGCAGGTTATGCAGTTCTAGAAGATGATGAGGGTATCCGCGATTCAATCATGGTCGCGGAAGCCATCACTTCAATGCTATATCGAACACAAAAGATTGATCATTTTGTTCAAAAATTAGTTGATGCCGCTATTGATCTTGACGAAATGGAAGCTGGAAAAAGTGAGTTTACGTTTGATCCTTCTTCTATTTCTGCACTCAATGAAGATGAAGATGAAGATTAGGGGTTGACATTTCTTATTGTTTCTATATAATGATGAGATTGAAAGTGAGAAAAAATGATTATATTGGACCTAAGTCAGGTTATGATCTCAAACCTTATGGCGCAGATCGGCAACCACCATAATGCAGAAATAGACGAAAATCTTCTTCGTCATATGGTGCTAAACTCTATCAGAGCAAACAAGAAGCAATTCTCACATGAATATGGAGAACTTATTGTTGCCTGTGATTCCAGAAATTCTTGGCGTCGAGAAATCTTTCCTTATTATAAGGCAAATCGTCGAAAGAATAGGGAAGAGTCTGAACTAAATTGGACTATGATTTTCGAAACACTTGGGCGTATTCGTGATGAACTTCAGGAATTTTTCCCCTATCGTGTTATTCAAATTGAGGGCGCAGAAGCAGATGATGTTATTGCTACCCTTGTTAAGGAATATCATGCTGAAGGTGTTTTGATCTTATCGGGTGATAAGGACTTCTCTCAGCTACAGCAGTATGCTAGGATCAAGCAATATGATCCTACTAGGAAGAAGTTTATTGTTTGTGATAATCCAAAATTATTCTTGAAGGAACATATCATTCGAGGTGATTCTGGAGACGGAGTACCAAACTTTCTTTCTGAAGATAATACCTTTGTTTTAGGTGTCCGTCAGAAAAGCATAAGTAGTAAGAAGTTAGTCGAGTGGCTTGCTCAAGAACCTGAATCGTTTTGTGATGAATACATGATGAGGAATTTCAAGCGCAATCAAACTCTGGTCGATTTCGATTATATCCCAGAAAGTATTGAAGTAGATGTTGTAAAAGCATATAATGAACAAGCCGACAAAGGCAGAAGCAAGCTTTTCAATTATTTTATTAAATACAAACTAAAAAACCTATTAACAGACATTAACGATTTTTAAGGATAAGCAAAGTGGCAAAATTACCAGGTCTCGCTGAGATTTTTAAAGCAGTTTCAGACGAGCCAAATGATCTATATCGTCAACAAATTTTAACTAGTCATGAACAAAATAAGAGCATGATTATGATGTTAAAGTGTTTCTACGATCCTACTATTCAATTTGATCTTCCTCCAGGATCGCCTCCTTATCGTGGATTGCCGAAGAGCACAGACGCACAAGGACGCTTATATCGTGAAATGAAGAAGTTGTACATCTTTGAAAAAAATGGTGTCGCTAACATTCCAAGATATAAGAAGGAACAGATATTTCTTCAAATCCTAGAAACTGTCGATCCAGATGATGCAGAACTTCTTATTGGTATGAAAGATAAGAAGATGCCTTATCCCAATCTTACTGAAGCATTGGTACGAAGGGCGTTTCCAGGCTTGTTGCCTAACGTTCCATTTCGGGAAGAAGTTAAGCCATTCGTTGAGCCGACAAGTAACGAAACTCAGTTCGTTTCTGAAGCTAAGGGAGTGGTCGGACCACCAGAACGCCGCAAGCCAGGTCCAAAGCCAAAAGTTCGCATTTAAAAATATCTTTAAGAGGTAACACAAGTGGGCAAGTCAAGAAATCATACTCATGGTGATTATGATGAAGAAGAATACCAAACGGATCGTTCTGAAATTCAACAACGCCGTAAAGAAAAACGAATTCAAAGCGCACTAAAGCGACTTGATATAGATGCACTATCAGAAGACGATGAAGATTATTAAAGGATAATGATATAGATGGGAAACTTTTGGGGATGGCACTCCTTAATTGATTGTGCTGAATGTGATCTAGAGGCAATTACTAATCCTGATACGCTCAGGGATTTTGCCAAAGCTTTAGTTGAAGAGATTGAAATGATTCCTTATGGGGAACCACAGATTATTCACTTTGGACATAACGCAGATCATTTGGCAGGATGGACAGTCATTCAATTGATTGAAACCAGTAACATTATCGCTCACTTTTGTGACAATACGGGTGAAGGATATATTGATGTATTTTCTTGTAAAGAATATGATATCAATATTGCCGTAGAAGTTATTAAGAGGTTCTTCAATCCGAAGAGTGTTCGTGTAAATTTCTTGACAAGACAAGCATAGTAAATGGGGAGTTACTTCTGTAGCTCCCCTAAACTCTAAATATGATAGTAACAGAAGCGAGGCAAGATGCCCTATTATTTGTTTAAGAACCATACTACAGGCGAAGAGTGGGAAGAGCTTATGGGCATTTCTGCCTGTGATACCTATCTAGAAGAAAATCCAAACATTGAAAGAATGGTAAATGGCGCACCGATGTTGGTTGGTGGTCATGGAGATCGTGTTAAGCCAGATGCTGGCATGAATGATCTGCTTGGGCGTATAGCTAGAGCAAACCCAACATCACCACTATCAGAAAAATATGGCGACAAAGGAATACGAGCAACTAAAGTTCGTGAAGCCGTAAAGAAAAATCAGATAAAATATGGAATGACAACTAAGACTCCATAAACAGATTTTTAAGATGAACACAAAAATAGCTGTACCTGTTCATCTTAGAATAATTTATTATGAAACTTGTGAATTAACTTTAACTTAAGGCACAGGAGCTATCATGGTTCTAGCATACTCGGACGAACTAGACGAATCTTCAGTCTACCCATCAAGACGCCAAAGAAAAGCAGGAAAGAAAAAAATACAGCAAACTACAAGACAACCTAGACAAACTAAAACCCAACAACCTACTACAGAATTTAAGGGGTTGGATTTAAAAGACATTAGACCTATGACAGAAAATCAGGCTGATGTATTCCATCAGTTTTGTTCGGGACAGCATTTATTGCTTATCGGGTCAGCAGGGACAGGAAAAACATTCCTCTCATTTTATCTTGGTTTGAGTGAAGTTTTATATTCTGATGAAGATTATAAAAAGATTGTTGTTGTTCGGTCTGCTGTTCAAAGCAGAGATCAAGGCTTCCTTCCTGGTAGCGTGGCAGAAAAGCAAAAAGTATATGAACTTCCTTATCATTCTATTTGCGGTGAACTGTTTAATCGTGGCGATGCTTATGGTCTCTTAAAGGCAAAGGGACAAGTTGAATTTATTACTACCTCATTCGTTCGTGGTATAACCTTAAAAGATTGTATTGTTGTTGTTGATGAAATTCAGAATATGAATTGGGCAGAACTGTCTGCCATTATGACCCGTGTTGGTGATAATTGTCGTATTATTTTTTCTGGTGATTTTAGACAATCGGACTTGACAAAAGAACAAGAACGTGTAGGATTAAAAGACTTCGTTAAAGTTATTGATCGTCTTGATCAATTCTCAACGATTATCTTTACTCAGAAAGACATCGTTCGTTCTAAGTTGGTTAAAGATTTTATTGTTGCATGTGAAGAGTTAAAGTTATATTAATTATTAAGTGAACTTGGGCGGTGTAATAATGCACCGCCCAACCAACCTACAGGAAAACAAATGATTAACTACGTTGTTTTAGGTGCGGCACTCTTGTTGTCTGTCGTATCTGCATTCTATTCTGTTGTCGGTTTGACAACCTTGTTCTCTGGAGCTTTTTGGTCAATCGTTGTCCTTGGGGTAATGCTAGAGGCATGTAAGGTCGTGTCTGTCAGTTGGCTTAATAGTAACTGGAAGACTTCTCCAATTATGATCAAAACATACTTGATCTTTGCTGTGGTTATCCTGATGCTTATCACAAGCATGGGAACCTTTGGTTATTTGTCAAAAGCACATCTGCAAAATCAAAACACGTCTGAAACTTCTATGATTCAAGTTCAACAACTTCAGTCTAAGGTTGACAATGAAAAACGCATCGTTGCTAATTCACAACGAAGCCTTAATCAGTTGGATACTGTCTCTGAATTGAATGTTAAGGATAATGTTGTTCGTAATCGTCAAAAGAGAGAACGTGCTGTTCTTAATGACAACATTCAAACATCATTGGCAAATATTGATAAGATCAATGAGCAACTATTGCCACTACAAGTATCAGCACAAAAAACCAAGTCTGAGCTTGGTCCTCTTCTTTACATTGCAGAAATGTTTTATGGTAAGGATGGGCAAGCAAACTTTGATAAGACTGTTCGTGCCTTGATCCTAATGATTGTTTCTGTGTTTGATCCGTTGGCTATTATTCTTTTGATGTCTGCTAATCATGGCTTTAGTTTACGCAAGAAGCCAGAAATTGACATTGAAAAGCCAACTGATGTTACCATTATTGAAAATAAACGTGCCTTTGTCTTTGATGATCAACCAAATGATATAATCAGACGTAGAGCGCCATTAACTAAGATTAGGTGTCAGCATTGTAAGAAACAAGTTTCTCCTGGTCCGTTCGCTAGATTTCATGGCGATAAGTGTAAAGAGAATACGAGTAAACTTTTTTTTGAAAATTAAGAACCTACAAAAAAATTAGAAGAGCCTGTCGAGACGGTGTGTCCACATGAAGCGGAATCTCCAACTCGACAGACTTTCTTTCCACCAAAAGTAAAAGTTCCAGAACCAGAAATTAAAGTGGCTGAACTGTGTGGAGAAGTTCCATGCGGTGCTATTGCGTCTTCAACTACAGCCACTGGACTACCATTTACTTTAAATTTTGTTGATCCAGATGGTTGAATGACACCACCGCAAATATCAACGCCTTCTCTTGCTACTGCTGGCATTAGCTATCCTGTAAGAATATTAGACCTTGGCTATAGGTCTTGTTATTAAACAAAGTCATAATTTGACCACGCTGTTTTGTCTTAGATGGATCGAACGAGAGGTGAATCCAATATGGTTTATTTCCAAAATTATTATGTTCTAGCAATAGCTGATCGAATACACAATTGTCTCTGATCCACTGAGCATATTGAAGATATAATTGCTTATTTTGCTGTGCAGAAGCAAATTGAATATCTGCTGCCATGCCTTTACAGTGCTGCGATACTTTGTTTCCTGTTGTATTTCCTGTTCTAAATGAGCTTGTGACAGTCATATCTGGATATTTGGCATATATTTTTTCTAATACATTTAGAGCCAATAGCTGCAAGTTTCCTGCAAGCTGTGCTTCAGTGTAACCATATTGTGCCTTAAGCAAGTGAGAACCAGCAGGAGTTTGCACGGTCAATTTGCCTAGAGTAAAGTGAGGAGACAATTGTAAGTTTACGGGAAAGCTGGACAATTTTGCAACAGGAGCATCTCTGTAATCAATCTTAACATTTCCTGCTGCTGTTGTATCTGGAGAACCAGTTACTGTTGGTTTTCTGTTTAAAGCATCTTTATCAATCAATCCAGCATTGATTGCATCTTGTGTAGCCTTAGCGAATGCTTCTGGATCATCGTCAGATTCTGTAAACATATGCTCGACAATAGCACTGAAGGTAATACCCGTACCTAATGTAGGATTGGCTGTGGTTACGATTGCAGTGGTCACTGACGGCATTGTTGGGGCTGTTGCTGCACCTTCTTGGAAATGAATTTGAGCAGCATCTGCGTTGAAGTTACCAGACGCACTAATATTCATAGCAGCCGCAGAGTTAATCTTAAAATCTGTTTGTGATAGCATATTCATATCTTTAGCAGAATTGATAGACACTCCAGCAGTCCCATACTGATCTAGATTTCCACCAGTAAAGATTTCTGTATTGGAACCAGAAGAAAAATAATTATTCTTAGATAGAAGATTTAAATCTGCGCCAGAAGAAATTTCAGTATTAGCAGATGCCGTTAACAAATTATTAATAGAAGTAATATTCGTGTTACCTTTAGCGGTGGCACGAATATCTTTGTTTGCCAACATGTCAACATTTCCGTTGGTAGCTTCCATTACAATGTTGTTTGCCTTCATCCTAATATCAGCAGGACTAATGAGGTGCATACCTTTTTCTGCTTGAATAGTAAGAGTTCCGCCAATTCTTAAAGTAACGTTTCCTTTAATATTGACTACAGCCTCGCCTTCAACAAAGATATTTTCATCTTGTAAGGTGATGTGGTTGTTCTTACCTACAATCTTCATTACTCTTTGTCCGTCATGATGAATTTCTTCATATGTACCAGACTTATGATGTTGAAGTATTCTTTCAGCACCTGGAGTATCATCAATTTCTAGAAGATGTCCAGATTCTGTTCTGTTTGATTTATTATACGGATATTGTCCTTTAAACTGAAAGGTTGGTTCTGTGCCATGAGTTTGAACATGCCTATCCGTCTGAGATGGAACACTTACAGCAAAAACATTTGCAGGATTTGTTACCTTTACCGCTGCCTCTCTATAAACTAAATCAACTTCTGCTGTTCCAGATATAGCATCTGAAATTTTCATTATGCTATCTACAGGCGTAAGATTTGCAGCAGACGGAACAGACAAAATATAATCAGAAAAACTAAAATTATCTGGAGTTCCGTTTGGAAAAAGATTTAGAAAATCAAATGGGTTTGCTGAACCTGTTCCAGTAATAGTTCCGACCGCAAGAGAGGTCAGACCAATAATAATATTTCCTTTTTCAAAAGTTCCAACTTCAGTCTTGATGTTCATAGTCAAGCTATTTCTATCGTAAGAAGTAACCCTACCAATAGAAAGATTATGCTGAACTTGTTCGTCTACTTGGAAATTTCCAACCACATTATCAAGTGTAACATGTACTGTAGAATCTAAACCAGAAACAACGTCTGTTATAATAGTAGAAACAGCGTCAGTAAGATTGCCAATTAAACTCATAATTATTGTGCTTTCGGATTATTATTTGTTGGAACCTGTGCATTTGGGTCTTTACTTGGTGCTCCGCCTTGAGGAACAGAAGTTTTATTCATAGCGACTAATGCCATTTTTGCATATTGAATGCGTTCTCCAATATGATCTAGACCTTTCTTTGGTCTTTCAAACTCAGCCATAACATATCTCGTTGCTCCTTCAATATTAGAGCAATCATATGTTCCTGCCCAATACCCACTAACTGTAACTGGAGCGTTTGTCTTTAGCCCCTTGATGACTTTGGCTTTATCTAATTCCTTTAAAAAGAAACCAAGATTTGCTTCATCGGATTGTGGTGCATGTCCTGTAGACTCGCAGAAATTTAAAAAGTCATCAAGTCTTGAATTTGTCCATTGGACCCATCCGTAACCTGTATTCTTGGTTCCTTTTGGAGGAGGCTGATCTTGTGGACCAGAGCCTTTACCATATTCTCTAATAGCCCTAAAACCACCAGACTCGTGCCAAAGGTTTCCAATTAAACCACATGCTTGATAATCTGTTAATTTGTATCTATCTTGAACTAGTTTAGAAAATGTCGCTGCTCTTTGTGGAATTGCTTTACTTCCTTTTGGAAGATTGATTGGTGCGCCATTTGGACCAACTGGAGATGCTGCTATTTGTCCGTCTAAACTATCCTGTTGGGGTACGCCATAATTAAACTGACCTGTACCACCAGCAATAGTACCTAAAATAAATGGAATTTGGCAATCTCTACCGTCCGCCCAAAAACCAAAAACGTGTGTTCCTGGAATAGGACCAACAGGAGAATGCCCAACACCATGTGCTGCGGCAGAATTAATCGGTTGGATTGGCATTGCCCAAGGTAAATCTTCAGTTGGAACCAAAGTCTTATCATCTGGATGAGTTCCAAACACTCTTACTTTAATTCTGCCAAGAGTAAGTGGATCATCTCTATCTTCTACAATACCGAAGAAATAATAGAAACCGTTTCTTCCTAGAAAATTATTATCATTATGATCTTGGTTCATTATTTAAAAATCTTTACTAATGGGGAAACTATTGTATTTATAGTGTCTTCTTGATTTGCTTGATTAATAAGTTTATTTCTATCTGACTTCATATCTTGTGCGCTATCAGAACCAAAAATTCCCTTATTTGTTTCAGACTGTACAACTTTTTCATTATATCCATTTTTATATAAATCCATAGAAGTAACATAAGCACGAGGAGTAAACCTGTGCTGAATAGTTCCTATCAGAAATTCACCATTTAAATACTTATCGTTGCTGTCGCCTTTTTTCAAAGTTGTACCAACAATTTCTGGGTATCTTACAGTAACAACATCTCCAGCTTTAATTTTAGGATCGCCATATGTTTCGATGGTAGTCATATTTTGATTTAATCTAGTCATATAGGCTGCTTTGTTAGCGTATATGTTTTCCAAAAATGTGTCTGGAGTTCCAGTACTTAAATCCTTAGCAACCATAAACTTCTTGACATATACATCATTGTTTGCAGTGCTTGTGCTCTTATCAATAAAATCAGATGAGTTTTCTGGATAAGGTGCAACAGACAAAGTAGAATTAGCAGTATCTTTAAACTTAAATCTTGTTGGTGTAATCTGATGGTTGATAAAATCATATACGATAGTATCGCTTTCAAAATAACCACGCTTTAGCTTTTCAACAGTATCAAATCTATTTTTAATTTTAAATGTTATAACTGTTTTAAAAGCATCAGCTTGTGATTCTGCAATATTTGGATTTTTTATAATATATGTGTATAAATTTTTATCGTCTTTGGTTTTCTCTGCTGCGTCTTTTTGTTTAAATCCATTTTGAATTAATGTTTCGATATCACAGAAATGAAATCCTGCTGTATTTTCAAAACAGACATATGAAGCAGATTTCTTCTTATCGTTATTAGAGAGAGACCTTTTAGCTAGAAAATTTAATGCTTCAAATGGGCTAAGTCTAGGGATGATTATTTGTTGTTGCCCTTGTGTATCTTCTATGTCTAAAGTCTTTTTTGTCTTTAAGAATGTTGTAAATATATCTTTAGCCATATCGCTCAATGGCGATTTATAACTTTTTTGAATAAGTGTTTTGGCATCATCAATATGTTCGGAACTTGCAAACTTTAACTTGTATTTTCTATTTTTGAAGTTGTCGCTGTTAATAATTTCTTCTATATTGTATACTGAAAATAACAATTTTACTGCTGGTCTTCCTACTATTTCATATGTGATATCTAGAAATTCTTCTCCAACTATAGGAAAATGAATATTAGTTTGCGACCCACCAGGAATACCATTCATCAAACCAATTGAGTCATCGACATTGATCAATCCATACAAAGTGTTAGAAAATATATCTTCATATATTTCCATATTCAACATTTGTAAAGTTATGTCGATTACTTTTGTTTTGTCAACATTAAGCAATTTTACAGTAATATTTTTTAAATAACCTAACTGTTCGTAGGTTTCATTATTCTGATTAGCCATTGCTCAATAACTCTTTCAATTCATAACTAACTTCTGTTGTATATGTTTTGTCTAGTAATCTAATAAATTTCTTGGCATCATTTAAATTAGTTTCATATGTATACGCATCAAGGGCTGTCCATTGTGATCCTGGATCAGCATCCATAGCAGCAGCCAGAGAATCTGGAGACACGTAGATAGAATCATCTTGTGTCACCTTTGTCCAATTCCAAGGATCAGCTATAGATGTTGCCAAATATTCTGTTTCTGTGTAGAAATTTAAATTTACTTGGTTTATATAATAAACTTTTGGAACTTTTTGATAAAAAACAGTAGTACCTAAAGCAGCAGCAATACCATCATTGATACCTGCGCTTGTTTCATATTTTTGTGCGATGAACTTATCTAAATTTTTACTGGACAATGGCCAGTCATAATATGGATCAACAATATCATTTATCAAATAAACCAACCAAACAAAATCTGTGCTATCATAATAGTCAAAGGCAAGATTTTCTGCTCTTTCGCCATCTTTAATGGTGTAAGGATAAAAAAGAACATTTTGTTTTTTTGCAGTTTCCAAAAATTTAACACGAGCAGAAATATTTGTTACTGCCGTATTTCCATATTTAATTGAAGGAAAGTTTTCGAAGTATTTCATAAGTTTCTCTTTAATTAAAGGTTGGTGGTGACTTAAACGCCACCAAAATAAGCATCGGCATCATCAGCAGTAGTAAGCATACGCTCTAGGAAGTTAGCTGTAAGAGTAATAGAAGCTGGTAGTCCAGTTTCTTTAAAAAATACAGGGTGAGCTTCATCTGCGTATGATATATTTAAATCATTCAAGAAAAGACCCTGCTTACTAAACATAATAAGTCTTTGGTTTGGACCATAAAATTCAATAAGAAAAATATGCGGATAGTTTAATTGAATATCAGCACCTGCTGCTTTACTTGGTAAAGAATTTGATCTAAAAAATCTTAATATATCTTGAATAGTTTTGCTTTCTGCTGGACTTTTAGCAACTAATTTCCAAGAAAATCTATGTGATCTTGAATTTACACCCTGAAAAGATAATGACATATTTGGATTAGCAACACGACCAAGAGCTTGTTGTGTCATTTGTCTAGCAGTATCTTGGTTTAATCCGACTGCACCAGCAAGACCTCCAGCAGCACCTTTAGCAATTTCATCAATACCAGCAAGAGCACCACCACCAATTAATTTTTTTACTCCACCAAGTAAAGAATTACTCATTAGCGTATTTAAAGCGCCACCCATAGCTCCAGTATCAACTTCTTTATAATTCATCCCATAATTATCATCTAATCCAGAAAATGGAATAGGAAGAATAACAGATGCGCCAGTAGAAACCAAAAGTGCTGGGTCAGAAGGCAAAGTTCTTTGATATTTTACCGCAGAAATGCTACAGTATTCCGTTTTGATATCAGATGGAAACCGCATTTGATTAAACGATTGACCCAACTTAGGAGCTTTATTTGGGTCTTTTAAGAACGCTGCCATTTTTTATCCCTAAATACAGAAGTTTCAAGAGTATTTAGATGATAGCATGGCAAACCAAGGCAAGTTCACTCCAAAAAATCCAAAGAAATATAAAGGTGATCCAACCAAGATAGTATTTCGCTCAAGTTATGAATTGACTTTTATGAATAGATGCGATAGCGATCCAAACATAATTGAATGGCAATCTGAAGAATTTTGTATTCCCTATCGATCTCCTGTTGATAATCGTATTCATAGGTATTTTCCAGATTTTAAGATGACAGTAAGAACACCAGATAACAAATTGGCTACTTATGTTATTGAAGTAAAACCTTTCAAGCAAACACAAGAACCAGAAAAGAAGTCTAGACAAACTCGTCAATATTTAAACGAAGTAATGACCTATGCTACTAATCTAGCTAAGTGGTCTGCTGCTGATATATATTGCCAAAAGAATAACTACGAGTTCAAAATTATCACGGAAAAAGAACTAAATATTAAGTATTAGACCAACTAAATATATAAGATTTGAACATCAAAAGGACAACTGATGGCTTCCGTAACGGACAAATATATTTTTACTTCAATCCTAAATCGTGGGATTAAGCAAAATATTATTCCAAATAAGACACAAGAAGCCAGAGATTGGTATAGAAGCCGTGCGAGACGAGCATCAGGCGTAAGTGAAGCACGTCTAATGAGCGAAAAGGCTGCGGAATTAACTAATGTTGTTATTCCTGGTAAGATGTACTTGTTTATGTATGACGCGAAGACAAAAGACAAACTACCATACTGGGATGCGTTTCCTTTGATATTTCCAATTGAATATACTGAGAATGGTTTCTATGGTCTTAACATGCACTATCTACAACCTATGTTGAGAGCAAAACTTATGGATGCTCTATACAGCATAACTACCGATAATAGATATGATGAAAAAACAAAAATTAATTTAAGCTATCAAGCTTTGCAGTCTATAGCAAAGTCAAATATGTATAAGCCGTGTCTAAAGCGATATTTGAGAAGCCACGTTAGGTCTAAGTTTATTTTGATACAGCCACAAGAATGGGACATTGGATTGTTTTTACCAACCGAAAGATTCCAAAAAGCCACAAACCAACAAGTTTGGGCAGACAGCGCAAAGGCAGCAAAATAATGTCATTTAACATTGGAGATTTCTCTAAAAAATTTACAGGTTATACTAGATCAGCACACTTTGAAGCTTCCATTACTTTACCAGCATGGGCGCAAGCTAAAGGATACCAAGATTCTGATTTTTTAAAGCTTAGATGTTATTCTGTAAATTTGCCAGGAACTGACGTAGAACTATTCAGTGCTAGAACAAAGGGTTCTGGGGCATCTGAGTTTTTTCCTATTGGTGTAAACTTTTCTCCGATAAACATGGTATTTTTTAATGATGAAGACAGTAAAATTTTAAAGTTATTTAGAGAATGGTCAGCAAATATTGTTGATATTGGACAAACAACTTCTGATGAAAGCTTTAGAATAAACTATCGTTCTGATTACTTGTCTACCATAATCATTGATCAGTTCGATGGTGTTGGAAACATTTCTGCTAGATATACTATCAAAGAAGCCTTTCCAGCATCAGTGTCAAGTGTAAACTTAAACTGGGCTGCAACCGACCAAATAACCGAATTGCCCGTTACTTTTGTTTACAAGAGTTTCTCAATTTCTGATTCATAAAGGAATTATTAATAATGTTACCTAAAATTGATTATCCAACATTCACTGACATTCTTCCATCTACTGGTGAAAAGATTACGTTTAGACCATTCCTAGTAAAGGAAGAAAAGATTTTACTATTGGCTCAACAAAGCAATGAAGTTGAAGATTCTATTCGTGCAATGAGTCAAATTATTGGCAACTGTGTTCTATCTAAAATTAATATTGACGATCTTCCTATTTTTGACATTGAATATCTATTCTTAAAATTAAGAGCTAAGTCTGTTAATAATATTGTAGAACTAAAATATAAAGATAATGAAGACAATAAGATATATGATTTTGCTCTTGATCTTGATGATATTAAGGTAACAAAAGACCCATCTAACAATAAGACTATTCAAATAACAGATGACGTTGGTATTGTTATGAAATATCCAAATTTCAAAATGATGATTAAATTCACCGAATTTGACGAAAATGATCCAGACGAAGTTCTAGAAGTTGTTTCTGAATGTATCGAGAGCATTTATAATGATGATTCAGTTTATAAGGCTAGTGAACATACGATAGAAGAAATGAAAGAGTTTCTGTCTTCTCTTTCATTACAACAGATGGAAAAGATTTATGATTTTTTTGAATCTCTTCCAAAGATTGAACACACAATCAGCTATATAAATAGTCTTGGAAACAATAGGAGCATTACTCTGGAAGGAGTTAATGATTTTTTTCAGTAGGGCTAAGTCACAATACATTAAGTAATTTTTATGTATTAAACTTTAACTTAGCACACCATCACAATTGGTCTCTTACTGAAATAGATAACCTAATTCCATTTGAACGTGATATCTACGTTATTATGTTAAACGCACACCTAGAAGAAGAAAACGAACGATTAAGAAATGGCGGATAACAAAATGATCTCACCTAAATTAGTTACAGATTATCTAAGCGGAATTATGAAAGACGTTGATGGTAATCCATCATCAAAAAGATATGCAACTTTAATTTGTTTGATTGCAGTTCTTATTGCTTTTTTTGCAAATTTATTTGGAGGCTTCAAGATAGATCAGTTTATCTTTGATGGCGTTCGTGATCTTGCTATCGCTGGACTAGGCTTTACTGGTCTTGAGAAGTTTACAAAAAAAGTTGTTAGAACTGACGGCACATCGGACCCTTCATAAATCATGGCAAATAACCAAACTCCCATAATACTCGGTAAAAACGAATCTTACATCAAAAATGATGCGGGAGTTTGGGTTGACACTAAAAGTAAAAAACCAGTAACGACAGAATTTTCCAAAATGTTGGATCAAGTTTCTGCTCAAATGGAGAAAGATTCACCAGCAGAAACTAGTGCTCCTTCTTCAACTTCTTCTGCTCCAACTTCAACTGTAGCGGGAAAAGCGAAAGCAGATAGTTCGCCTAAAGCACCAACAACACCAAATCTTCAAACTAAAGAAATGCAAAATACTTTCAAGTCTTTAATTCAGACTATGAAAAATTTAAATAAATCAATAGGTAATTTAAATGATACCTTAGATACTACTATTGGAACTGCTGTACAACCAGATCAAGGCAAATCTAAAGAAACAGATTTTACAGCACCAACAGAAAAAATGACTTTTGGTGAAAGACTAAAGGCATCTGCTAAAGAACGTATTGCCAAACAAGGTACTATTGGTGAAAGTTTTATTAAAAATTACCAAGAATTACGTGGCAAACCTGAAATTGTAAAAGACGAAGCCAGCGGTAAATATTTTAATACAAAAACTAAAAAAGAACATTCTGAAAAAGATTATCTTGCCGAACAAGAAAGATTTAGAAACAGACCTAGCCGAATGGAAGCATTCAAGACGGCGGGAGTAAAAGGTCTTGGACAAGGACTAAAAACTGTTGCTGAAGGCGCAGACATTACTGGAATATATGCCAGAAGTAATGAAATGCAAAGAGAACAAGAAACTGCTCAAAAAGAACAAAATAGAGTTCAAGGTCTCAAAGAAGAATCTGCGGGAAAAGCTACTGATGCAAAACCAGCACCTTCTGGTCCATCTGGTTCTTCCAGAGGTAAAGGAAAAGATGTTTCTATTGTTAGCATTTCAGATTCTGTTGTTACAAAATTAGCAGATGCTATAGCTGAAAAGCTAAGTTCTCTGATGCCTAAAGGTGTAACAGAAAAACAAACAAGAGACACTAGTGAAAGAGTTGCTAATCAAACTTCAACACAACCTACACGAAAACCATCTGAAACACCAGAACAGACACAACAGACAGAACCTACATCAAAACAAACAAGAGACACTAGTGAAAGAGTTGCTGAACCTGTTTCACAACAACCTTCTCAAGTATCTGAAACACCATCACAGACACAACAGACACAACAGACAGAACCTACTGCAACTCAAAAAAGAGATTCTAGCGGAAGATTTACTAAAAAAGATGCTGAACCTGTTTCACAACAAACAGAACCTACTGCAACTCAAAAAAGAGATGCCCGTGGTAGATTTGTTAAAAAAGATGCTGAACCTGTCTCACAACAAACAGAATCTGTCTCAGGTCAAAAAAGAGATAATCGTGGTAGATTTATTAAAAAAGATGCTGAACCCGTTTCACAACAACTTTATCAAGTATCTGAACCCGAAACACAGAAGCCTTCTCAAATATCTGAGCCTGTCTCACAACAACCTTCTCAAATATCTGAACCTGAAACACAAAAAGCTGAACCTGTTTCGCAGCAATCTTCTCAAGATTCAGAACCACGAAAAAAACAAAAATCTAAACCTGAAGCAAAACAATCTTCTCAAGATTTAGAACCACAACAAAAACAAAAAGCCGCAACTCAAAAAAGAGATGCTCGTGGTAGATTTATTAAAAAAGACGCTGAACCATTTATTTCAGAAACAAAAAAAGCTGAAAGTCCACTACAAAAAGCATTTTCTAGAAAAAAACAATTGAGAGGACCTGACGGAAGATTTATTAAAAAAGAACAATCTATTTTAGGTAAAAAAGGACAAGAACTTTTTTCAAAAATTACTGGAGGAAAAAGTGGAGGTATTATTTCTAAAGTTTTAGGAAAAGATGCTGGTTCAAAATTTGCAGGAAAAAGTTCTAGTGGAATAGTTTCAAAATTTATGCAAAAAGAGGGATCATCAGTTCTTTCTAAATTTGCAGGAAAAGAAATTGGACAAGTTGGTGGAAGAGGATTAGCCAGAGTAGCTCAAAGAGGACTACTAAAGGTTGGCGGTAAAGGTTTGGCTAAAATAGCTGGTAAAGCTGTTGGTAAATCATTATTGAAGAAAATACCTGTAATTGGAGCACTCGTAGGCGGCGCATTAGCTATTGGTCGTCTTATGAAGGGTGATATTGTTGGAGCGGGTCTGGAAGCTGCCAGTGGTCTTGCAAGTACTGTTCCTGGTGTAGGAACTGCGGCAAGCGTTGGTATCGATGTTGCATTGGCTGCAAAAGATGCTATGAGCGCACCACAAGAAGATGTCCCACCAGATGCAGTCCCTGCACCAAATGAAAATTCACAGCCAGATATGAAATCTGCTTTGGGGTCTGCCTTTGATAAGGGTGGGGTTAGAAAGTTTGCTGATGGTGGTATTGTCGATAAGCCAACATTATTTGGTTATGGCGAAGGCAAGAAGGGTCTTATGGGCGAAGCTGGAGCAGAAGCTATTATGCCACTTAAGCGTGGACCTAGTGGAAAGCTTGGTATTGAACAAGTAAAAGCACCAGACTTTGATAAGAAGACAACCGATCTTGCTAATAATACTGGCAATAATACTAAAATGAAAGAAAAAGGAGGAAAAGGAGACAAAGGTTCTCCAACAGTAACTTCTATTTCAACAACAAATGTTAACAATAACAATGAAAATAATGCTATCAATATGCCAACGGCAGGACCAAGAGGTTCATTGAACATAGCATATTACGCATAAAAAAAGAGGGGACCTAAATCCCCTCTTCTCTATCTAGTCTTCGTCAGCTAGCTTTTGAAAATACTTCATAACATCTTCATCATCATCGTCGTCATCTGTAATAACTGGTACAGACTTCTTCTTTGTTGGTTCAAATGGTGGAATATCATCGTCGTCTAGAGTTTCATCAATTGTCTTCTTTTGAGCAGGAGCTGCCCGACGAGCAGGAGCCTCATATTCATCTTCAAGAACAAGAACCTCAACCAAACGCTTCTTTAGTTCTGCGTATGGCTTATACTTGCTGGGGTCAATAAACTCACCGAGACCATATTCCTTACCCCAAACTGCTTCTAGTTCTTCATCATCATCCAATAGTGGAGAAGAATCAGAGAAGTCAGACTTGTCGTAGTTACGATATCCTTCAACCTGACGAATCTTAAGACGGAAGTTAGCGCCTTCCCAAAGATCAAAAGGATTGACCGCAGTCTCATCAGCAAACTGAGGATTCATAAGATCGTTTAGCTTATCGAAAATCTTCTTGCCATACTTATAAAGGAATACCTTACCCTCATTAGCAGGATTAGCTGGGTCCTTAACAACATAGATGTTGCTAATATAATGAAGACGGCGCTTTTGAGTACGAGCTTGCTTACGCTCTGGAGAATTATCATCATCAGACTTATTCCACAACTTGCTATTAAGTTCTGAAACAGGATCAGTCTGACCAATGGTAGTCAAAGACTTTTCAATATACCACTTGCCAGTTGGACCCTTAAATGCGTGATCGAAAACACGAACGAAAGGAACATCTTCATTGGCGGGAGCAGGAAGGAAACGAATAGTAGCAGAGCCATTGCCTGTCTTATCGGCAGTTGGTTGCCAGAAACGATCATCATTACCACTACTGGAATTAGTGGTCATCTTCTGTAGTTCTTGAGTTAGCTTCTCAAGATTGTTTTGGCGACCCTTCTTGAGGTCAGCAAAAGATGTAGTTTTTGTCATATGTAGTACCCTCTTATTTTTGTATGATTTGTATCCACAGTATTCATTATATGCTGGACACTTGGTCCATTTGTATATAGTACTCTATTGTTTAGAGAAAGTCAAGCCCTATTGTAGAAGAATTGCATATTTTTTTGTCTTTGCCTTACGATCTTCAAGACCCAATGTACCACCATTAATTCTTTTTGACACGATAGTAATGGTAGCATCATCAACGCCTTTATCGCATATTGTCCAGAGATTGTTCTTATCAAAGAAGAATATAGCAGATTCGAAAGCAAGTTCTGTTGCAACAATATCAGGATTAGTCATAACATCTGGGCGATTGATATGAGAAGAAAATGCCTGATAGTTAGCTTTACCTGTTAACTGAATAGCACCACGACCACGATATGTCCAACCATCGCCAGATGCTTCATCTCCATTGCCCATACGATTAGCATAAACTTTGTTAGCTATCATTACTGTGTTGTGAGCATATTTTGAAGCAGTGGCGGTGTCTGGGAAATACTTCTTGAAAGTTCCAAGCAATCCTTCAACGGAGTAGTTTAAATTTTCAGAGAATAATCGAAAGTCGCCAGTTTCATGTGCTGTCTGTGCGAAGAAGTGGGCTGCACGATTATTGGTTAGATTAAAAAACTTCGCAGCAGCCTGTAAAGTTCCTTTACCGAAAGCACCATCGGCAGTTACACCTATTTTAGTTTGTAAATCTTTGATTGACATGCATATCTCCAGTTGAGTTTTTGCATGTATTTATCAAGTTGTTGTTTGATATTTCTTCAATCAAACCTTCGCACTCAGGACAACATTTATTGTTATCTTTTATTGAGTTGATTTCGTCGAGGTATCCTATCCAACTGCATCTGATACACTCAACATCGCCCAACTCTATTCTGCTTTCTTTCGCTGTATCGTAGTCTTAAAGAACGCGCCTAAAAGAATAACAGCACACCAAGTCTTCCAAGTAAGTTCGACAGCAACGTATGCACCAAACAAAGTATTCCAAGCCCAAATAGTTAATATTGGACTAATAATAGCTAATAGGACAAACAATACGATAAGTCCGATTGCATTAACAAGTTCACCATATTTCATTTTATTTCTCACTTATCTTTATTTTTGATTTCGATTAGTCGTTCTTCAAGGTAATGTTTAGCAGCTAGCATTTCAATAGATTTCTTTTCAGAAACATTATTATATTTCAATACTGTTTTTATATTATTGATTTCATTAACAAAAACGGTACTGATTTGAAAGTCTACGCTACTGAGCATTATATATCCTTTGATGTTGGTACGCGAGACAGGACTTGGTATGCGAGACCGGGTTCGAACCGATAACTGTTCTGTTATGAGCAGAAGGTTCTACCAATTGAACTACTCGCATTTAATTTCTTTTTTATCCAAGTATCTCTGTGAACGAATGTCAAGTATTAATTTAGATATATCCAGCAATCTTATGTGCCTGTCGAGCAACACCAATACTAATATCTCTATGATATGGGAGAAGAATTGGAGTTGGCTTATCTGGATGTTTAAACTTTTCGTGGTTTGTTCCACCACTGGAAACCCAACCATCTCTAGACAGCCTTCGTCTAAGGTCAGGACCATCTGTTGATATAACGGGTCTTTTCTCGACAATAAACTCTTTAAAAGATAACATAATTCAATCCTTTTTATTGTTATTTATGAGACTATAAGGCTTTTTAAAAAAGCACAATTAGCTCGACCTCGGTTCCATCCATGTGGGATTTCTTCCGACAATTTTATTTTTTTATTATTAGTTCCATCAGTTATCCATTTAGAACCATATTGAGAATTACCACTACCAGATTGAGCAGATGATGTTATTGCACCAATTTTTTTCTTAGTTTCTTCGCTATGAGTTTTGCCCGTAAATGCCCCATCATGTGTCGAATAATATCTTTTTTTACTTTCGCTCATCAAATTTATTTGTTCTTGGCGATAAACTGAATCATCAAGTAACTTTTTTGATCGAGTATTTCTGCCTTTTTTTAAACTTTCTAAAGAACTTTGTTTATGAGAATCGCCAAAATTTAGTTTATTTTCATTTATATAACTAAATCCACCTTGACCACCTTCACAAATATTATAGGTATCTTCTCGTAAACAAAATTCTTTCGATACTAATTCTTTTTCTTTAGCATTCATCTCAGATTCTTTATCAAAAACAAACAATATCTCTTTTACAAAATTATCTACACCATATTTTTTTATGGAATGTAATAGATATTTACCTGACCCCATATAATCGTCGTCTAAGTTATCAGTTTTATGTTTTCCGATATAAAATTTGTTATTAATTTTGTTAGTTATTTTATAAATTGTATAGTGCATTTAAAGTTCCCGAATATTCAATAAGTCTTACCTATGCTTATTTATAATATTCGGGAACTGATGCTGGACAGGTAGGGTTCGAACCTACGACATTAGAGTTAACAGCTCTACGCTCTACCAACTGAGCTACTATCCATCAAAACTTAACCTAGAACGGCTACTACTACAACAGTTACTAGAATTGCAATATAACACAAAATTGCAGGAATAGCAACTTTTAAGAATGTTTCAGTCTTCATTTTCTTTCCTTTTATATAGTATCGTCTGTTAAGACATGTAAAGATATTCCATCGTCTTCTAGATAAGACCAACCGCCCCCAACATAAGCGCAGTATAATCCACCTTGTTCATTTATAAAGTGTTCTACTTCTTCTTCTGTTACGCCTTCTTTAACTTCCATATCAAACATAACTGATAATGTAAGTAAGAAATAGTCATCAACAGCACCACATCGAACTGTAGAATTTTCTGGTGTTAGTTTAATCGTGAAGTCTTCATTATTTACAAAAATATCAGAACTGCCTTTATCACAATTAGACCAAATCCATTCAAATTCCAATTCAGGCAAAGCCTTTACGGCATTCTCATGTAATCCTGCTTTAGATAATTTGATGGCAGTACCGATAGCATATCGTGTACTTACTTCAAAAATGTCATCCAAATTAATTGAACCACGTTTCATGTAGAATTCAAACTTCACAGTATTTTCTTTCTTTAGAATACCCCTTGACTTTCGCCAAGGGGTATCTGAGGTGTTGCCACCCTCGCCAATTCAGCCGAAGCCGAATTATTTAAAACTTGCGGACTAGCTGTAGACCAACTTGGTCAAAGTCAACCGCACCAGTGGTACGATAATACTGAACGCCGAGACCGAAATCCTTATTAACAGCATAAGTTAGACCAGCATTTAGACGATCTTCATTAAGATCACGAGTTGTCTCTAGACCTTGACGATGGCGATAGCCTACTGTTGCAGATAGAGGACCAGCAATTTGCTTGCTTGCCTTAACACCAGCACCGACAAAGTTAAAATTGTTGCCTTGCTTGAAAGAGCTACCGAATTCACCGTAAGCAACTGGAACAACACCGAACACGTTAATCGTAGGAGTTTCTAGACGTGAAGCGAGCTTCGAAGTAATTGCACCTTCATGTTCGCCTTGCTTTACAGTAAGCTCTGTAGCAAGATTAAGCTTTGTGAAGATCGGAGCAGGAGCAGAATACTCTAGCTTATATTCACGAGAATCAGTAGTATTACCACTAACATCACCAAAACGAACTTCAGAAGTGACTGAAGCAGCCATTACAGGAGCAGCAATTGCTAGAGCAGAAACGGCAGTTAGAGCCAATAGTGTATTCTTCATATTGTATTACCTTTTATTGTTAATATTATTATATGGTGATATCACCATGATCAGACTATAACACGACAAAATGCTAAAGTCAAGCACTTTTTTACTATATTAGCTCTTTAATAGTAAAGGCAAACCACACATCTAATTTAGTAGAATTATCAACTCGTCTCATACACAAAGTAAGCATATTTGGAGTTCCTCCGCCATGCATTGATGCAGGAGCTTCATCCGCAGCGGCATTTTTACCAATTATAATACCGCTATGTCTCATTATTGCTCCATTCGGAGTAAATGTATTTCCTGCATTAGAAGAATATTTGTCTTGATATACACGATATTGACTGTGAACACCAAACGTAGTCCAAGCAGGTACGGCAGCACCTGAGATTGTTATATCACCTTCATACCATTCGTATATAATTGTACTTGCACTTGCATTATTATTACCGATTTCATATTCGACAATTTTAATTAAATCTGCGAGATTGGGACTACCATTTTTAAAACTAACAACAGGACGCATAGTATCGTCCATAGTCCAACCACGATTTGTGTTTGTTGCATGGTTGTTAAAAGAATATAAATCGCCAACTTGATCTGTAGTAATAATTGTACCAGTAACAGGTAACGGAGCAGTATTAGTAATAGGTGAATTGTTACTATTATTGATTGATACAGCGTTGCTATACAAATAAGACATTATATAATTCTCCAACCATTTCTATACACAAAGTGTAATGCCATATTGTTTATGCCCATCACTGCTGTTGTGTCATTATCGATGCTGCTACCAACAACTGTTATATTATTTATAGAACACAGCCCACTCTCGTCTTTTACAACAAGGTGTCTGCCATTCTTCTTATTTTTTGGTAAAGTTATGGTGCAAGCAGTTGAGCAATTCACGCCGATATAATAATCTTTGTTATTTGCAGTGTAATCTGTTGTTACAAGAATGGTTCTAAAATCTAGTTCTTCAACGGAACCAGCACCGCCACCACCAGCCATTTGTGAAGTTCTGGACGCAAAAGAATGCAAATCCATAACAGACTTTTTTAATAAGTCCATTTCTCTTCTGAAAGATGCTGGTATTTCATCTTGTACTTTTTGTTTTTTTGGTTTGTTTTCGGTTTCTTTGCTTATAGCTTCTACCGACTTAGTAACAAAATCTTTTTCTGGAAGTTCTGGTTGTCTTTCGACGGCAGAAAAAGTAGGCTCAGTTACTTTTTTAGAATTATCAATAGCTATATCAGTGAACTTAGATTCAACAATAACTGGAGCTATAAAAGGAGCAGGAGTTTCAACAATCTCAATTGTTTCTACTTCTACTACTTCTATAACTTCAGTTTTGTTTTTTGGTGCATTGATATTTAAAAGGGCTTTTTCTAACCCTTCTAATATCTTCTTTTCTTTTTCACGCTTTTTAGCGTTAGCTTCGATTTCATTAATGACGGATTCAGAAACTTCAGGATTACCTAATAGTTTTGATAACCCCTTAAGAAGTTTTTGTTCTTTCTCATCCATCTATAATATAACCTTTATTTGTCTCAAGAATGTTATATTATTTATATAAGTGAATATAAACTAGAGCTTCCTAAAAGTAATGTTAAAGCTGCTTGATCGAGCATATTGATAAGATTGAATGATTTCATCACGAACAAATCCGTTACTTTCAAACAAATCAACCCACCACTGCTCAGGCTTTAGGGTAACATGATATCCTTCATCTTCAAATTCAGCAATAGACGACAAGAAGTATCCGCCAACCTTTAGATTGTTATGAAGGTTTTCAATAAGACCTGTCAAATCTTTTTCGTGAATATGTTCAAGAACATCGAAAGAAGTGATTAGATCAAACTTAATTAGTTCATCTGCATCATCCTTAAAATTAAATGTCTTACAGATATTACCAGTAAACAGATTGTTGGGAATAGTTGCCCACTCAGCCCGACTTATCTTCTTTGAATAGTCAGACCCGTCAATACCATAAGCATTAACAATTCCACGATCAACGAAATCCTTAACAATTCCGCCGCCAGCAGTACCAAGGTCGCAATAATTCATGTCTTTCCCTAAGAGAGAGACAATCTTATCTGCAAAGCCTGGACTATGTAAATTATCCGCCATTGTTCCCTTTGGGTCAATGTGATCGTGACTTTCATATGCCACTTCTTGTTCTGCGTAATACTTAACCATTATTAAATTTCTCCAGTTGTTTTTTGTTTGACAGTTAGATAAAATGTTCCATCGTTCCAAGGCATGAAAGGAACATCGATGTATGTGAACTCATGATTTGTAAATTGAGGAGCAAAAGTATTCTTGATATAATCATTATTATCAATAGAGAAAATATAATTACTATATGCAATCAACCAATTCTTTGTCTTACCAATTTTTTCCATGAGTTCATTCCGTAAAGACAACGGCATTTCAGTGAAAGACCAAGTAGCGATACAAAGATCAGCATCAATCAAATCATCAATATTTGACGTGTGGAGAATGTTTGTATGACCTAATTGATCATGAAACCATTTTTGAATATTTCCGATTTCTGGAAAATCATAAAGAATATATTTTCCTTTAAACCCTAGCTTGTAAACGACATCTGCCATCTCACCAATACCACCGCCAAGTTCAACAATGGTATTCATCTTACTAAGATCATCAGAAGTAATATTACAAATAACCAGATGTGCAATATTCATCATACGATTCAGGGTTGTCTTAATTCTATCAGAAGAGGAGTATAGTTTAAAGTCTTCTTCTGTAAGACCAATCATTGGTTCTAGTAATGCATTAATGTATAATTCATCTCCAGAATCAATGATTTGATTAGCAATATCCACATATTGTTTGAAGTCGCCTCCAGCCATAAAAGGAACAGTCATCGTAGATGCCCAAACTTTAAATCGCTCAAGAGGCAATGTATTAAAGTCGTGTGCAAAAACTTCTCGCATAACTGGCCAAAATGTTTCATTATTAATTCGTTTTGCATTTGCCATTTTTTCAGAATTTAACGAATTATAATTAAAATCTGGAAAGATTGGAGCTGGAATAGTCATGGGGGTAAAACTTTGTTTTTGTTGTGGGTTTGTATTAAACGTAATCTCAACCATACTTAATCCTCTTTCATTCATAAACACTATCTAGTGTTATCTTTTTCATTTTCTGTTTGTCGTACTGTAAGAATGGTTCATACTTTACGCATTTAAACCACAGTTCTTCCCATATTGGGTCGCCCCTCATATATTTACACCATCTAGGAAAAAAGTCAAGCATATTATTCAATATAATTAATGTTTCTAATGATATTTTACCTGCAAAGTACACCTTCAATAGGTGTGGATGTTTGCCATCCTTACTTTTAAAGTTATCATCAAAAGGTTCTATTAGATGCTCTAACTCATTCTTATATGATCTAGACAATGATTCTTGTCGTCTTTTCCACTCAATATATATACGCTGACTTTCTTGGTCTTGGACCAAATCAGAAACGTATACCTTTGGTCCTCTCTTGACAAAGTTAGCCAACAGATATTGATGAACGTGTTTATGTTTTACTAGTTTTTCAAACATAAACATATCTCTTCTATTTTGAAAAGATGATCTGGATGCCTTCACTTTTCCACGATATTTTATGAAGTCGTATTCTGTATCTGAGAAATGCCGCTTCATAGCTAGGTAACAAACATAGCAATCAAAAGCGTCCATTAGATGGGAAGTTTGCTGGTCTTGGGCAAGTAATTCAAGATTTCAGCATCATCTGCTAGCTTACTCTTAAGATTTTCGTTTCTTAGAATAAGACTAGCAACGCTTTCGATTTCTAAGTTATTAGTTTCACAGAACATAACAATAGCATCAATATAGTTAATATCATGTTGCCAGACTAAATCCTCAACTTGCTCATAGAACGTATCTTCTGACCTAATATTAATCATTCACTTTAGCCTCTGTAAAAAATGTGTGCTGTTGGGGTTTGCTGTTTTCTAAATATAATTGTAGATCGCGGAGACTCCCCAGAATCCCATCTACTCTAACACTTTCAAGGAGTATCAGCTATGTTTATTTATTACGTTTATGCTTATCTTAGAAAAGATAACACACCTTACTATATTGGTAAGGGTAAGCATAAAAGAGCATATTCTAGTAATCATAGAGTAAATCTTCCTACAAAAAAAGAACGTATTGTAATAATGGAAAGCAATTTGTCGGAACTTGGCGCTCTCGCATTAGAACGTAGATATATTCGTTGGTATGGAAGAAAAGATAATAATACTGGAATATTAAGAAACATGACAGATGGCGGAGAAACTGCTGTTGGAAGAATTCCGTGGAATAAAGGAAAGACAGGATTATACCGCCATCCTTGTTCTGAAGAAACAAAACAAAAAATAAGAAAATCTCATCTAGGAAAATCAAAACCCAAAGAAGTTGTTGATAAAATTAGAAAAACCAAAACAGGTATTTCAAATCCATCAGCTAGAAAACCTATGTCTGAAGAAACAAAACAAAAAATAAGAGAAAAAAGAAAACTTCAGATTATGTTACCAAACACAGAATCTCAAAAAAAAGCACTTAGCAATCGTCAAAAACAAAAAGAAAATGTATGTGCCTTTTGTAGAAAAGGATTTAATCCTGGAAACTACAAAAGGCACACTACACTAAGTAAATGTTTTTACGAATCTGAATAGAATATATGACTTTCTATTCTTGTGGTTTTTTTGAATTTATTAGACCACATAGGATATGTTTTCATCCATTTTGCATGATAATAAGTTGCACCACCAGTGTTATCAGGAGTATTTCCTAGATATACATCTTCAGCGATGCGCTTATTTTCAATTCTATCGTCCGAATCAATCTTGGCTTTAGTATGACACACCCAAGAGAATTGACAAGTGTTATTTCTCTTTTGTGTGATTACCGAACAGGCTGTGTTACCAAACTTACGTTCTTTAATTCTATTTAAAACAACATGAGCTACGGCAGCTTTACCTTTATCGGATTGGTTATTAGATTCATAAGATATATTGTCTGTTAGACAGGCAATTTGTTTTTTATCGAAATTAGTTAGTCTCACGGGAACTTTAACAATTACTTGCTTTTCGATAACCACGGGAACAATTGGAACTTGCTTTTGGTGAGCATTGGCAGTAGATAAAATACCAATTATAATGCCGAATAAAAATCCAAACGCTAGTGTATTTTTCCTTAGTAGATCGTGCATAGTCTTTCCTTTTTCTTGGCGTCCCCATCATTAAAAAGAATAAAATAAAGAGTACATACAAACGAATGTTTGTTTCACTGAGACGCTCAGTAGTGGTAGTCAAGAGAGTGTAACCCCTCTTGACCAATTTGTAAAGTGGTTTTTTACTTTTTTGAAGCTTTTGCTTCTTTTAGCCTCTGAATAATTTGTTCCTTAGTTGCATTGGATGCGTTTAAGGATAATTCATCGGCAAGCTTGCTTTCTAACTTTTCTATTGTAGAACGCAAAATATTTATTTCATTAGTCATAAGTTTTTTATGCTGATAGAAATAAAATGTACCCATCACCAGTAAAAGAATAAGAACTATCATGTACCTTCTCCTGTTTTAGAGGTGATTTATTTAGCATGAGTGTTTTAGCCGTTTGAAACGAACTCATTTAGCTTTGTAGCCATAGCAACAACTGCTTCTTGTGTCACTGTATATGGAATATCTGGAAACTTAATATGTGGCTCAGTCCTACCGATTTGATAGTTCTTTTTCCAGTTATCCATATCTACATGATATTGTGTTTCAATAGCTTGCCTAGTATTATAAAAGTCTTCGCTAATAATATCCTTAGCTAGCTTCAATAGTTCTAGGCGTATTTCAAAAGGTGTCTTAGTCATATTATATTTCCTGTGTTTGTGTGTGTGGATCGCACATCTTTGATCCGAATTCCTTCTAGGATTGTGACCATTGCTGGTATCTAGATCGAACATTGAAGTGGCAGGTGCGGTATCCGACTGCAAAACCTTGTTGCTGT
>Ga0304728_1000073_pt1 | contig 76094 bp, 68 predicted proteins | sample C_130625_MF_Meta_FD_190476 | JGI IMG/M metagenome (GOLD analysis project Ga0304728, IMG submission 190476) | Freshwater microbial communities from Lake Croche, Canada to study carbon cycling - C_130625_MF_MetaG (v2) (version 2) | ecosystem: Environmental > Aquatic > Freshwater > Lake | place... | reverse complement strand
TTCATACGAATGACGATGTGCAAATCTTGTGGAATGTTTCGAGTTCCGTGGATATGACAAAAGAAATTGTTGGGGTGGTGATTGATTGTGAAGTGGTTCGAAAAGACCCGATGGAAGTGGCAAAAGATATTGTGAATCGTGCTAAAACAAGACAAGAAAACGGACAAAATATGTTACCACGAAGAATTCATGATAAAAAGAATCGAAACACACCTGAATTGGAACAAGAATACAGAGATGCAACAAAACTGTGTAATTGGAAACAGGGTTTGAAAGGCAAAGGAAAATCAAGATGTTCCGAAGATGTTAAAAATTATCTCGACATCAATCTTCCAGGATGGAGATATGAACAAGAAGACACTCCTGTATCATCAAATCCTAAAATCAAATCCAAAAAATCCATGGAGAAACCAAATCCATCCATCAAAATCCCTGTAAAGACACTTGAAACATCAAGACCTCCAGCAAAATCTCAATTATCTATTCTACATCAAAAATACAAAACCATGAATTCTTCTAATTTACACGATGAATTTCAAACACATCCTGAAACATGGCACGAATACCATCGAATATCCGAAGAAAATGAGCAATCTTTTCCAGATGAAGAGATTCCGCATCGTCGCATCATTCAATACTTGGAAACATTGAGACAACATTCTGCAGTTATTGCCGATTTAGGTTGTGGAAAAGCCCGAATCCATCAACATTTTCCCAATCAATTCCAATTTCATAATTTTGACCATGTAGCATATAACCCGTGTGTCATTGCCTGTGATATTCAACATACAGGATTACCAGAAGCCTCTGTTGATATTGCTATACTTTGCCTAGCCATGTGGGGAAGTAATTGTGAATCTTATATTGAAGAAGCGTATCGTATTTTAGACAAGGGTGGGCGATTATTGATTATTGAACCGACAAGAAGATGGATTGACGAAGAAACAGGAGAAAACCGATTGCAAAAATGGATTCAATCCAGATTTACAATATCTACCAAGGAAGAACGCAAATTTATGTTTTTGGAAGCATTCAAAGTTTTATGATTTCAAAAATGGGATTCATTTATACACCGGTGAATATAAATATTCTAAAAATCTATAAGGTTCTTTTGTATATTCAAAATCAAGGTCCGTTTTTTTTTGAATGATTATACAATTTCGTACAAATAAACGCCCATAAATTCAACATTTTTTTCTTGTCAGCAATCCGTAATTATTTATCGTTTGTTCTAAAATGCCAATATTATTTATGATTTCATTATGAACAGTTATACCTTTTTCAATATTTTCAATATTTACCCTTTGCCATACACACACAAAGTCATTCCAATTATCGCCTAACACATTAAAAGTTTCTACCACTTTTACTGGATAAATGGTTTCATTTGATATTTGTTTTCCTGACCAGTATGCTAATGCTTGTCCAGCGTCGGAGTAAAAACGCCAATTATCACCAGGATAAGTATGATACGGACCGGCTGTAGGAGCATTTATATATATATATCCAGATGGTTTTATAATTCTAGTCATTTCTTTAAATGTTAACCAAAAACAAGGGTCATGTTCAAAACAAGATGTAGACACTATTAAATCAACAGAACCATCTTCAAATGGTAATTTTTCACCTGGTGGTATAACTATATCAACTGATGCGTCTGCTTCCATATCAATACATACGAATTTCATGCCTTTTGTTTCAAAAAAATAACGCAAAGACCCATTTACATTTCGCCCCCCTATATCAATTACTAAACCATTTGGAATTCCATACGATTCTGAAAATGCTTCACCTGATTTTAAGGATGTATAATGCATATTTACATTATTATATTATATTTTCTTTATACCCTTGAAGATTTACACCCTTGAAGATTTAAATCGGCTCCTTTAGGAGCCCTTTAATTCATTCAATGGGATTACTGTTACCGATAAATGAATTAATTGTACCACAGCCCTTGGCTGTGTGTACCATTTTAAATCTTCATCGGTGTAAATATTTCATAACGTTCTCCTTTATCTTCAAACGCGATATCAATACCGTAAATTTGAAATTCTGTAAAATATTTTAACCAAAGATTTAATGATGCGTAATTGAAAATACCGATTTCAAGCATTCCTCCTTTTTTATTACGAAATTTGTCTATAAATTGTGGAAAAAAGGTTATAACCATGATATGTTACTTTATCTGTCTCGTATTCTAATCCCAAATTACGAAAATCGTTCATTTTATACTATATTAAATCGAAAACTTTACACCTTTTTACATTTCAAACGCCTATGATTAATTTTAGAATAGAACATAAAGAAAAATTACTTTTATAAAGCAAGTTATGGTTTCCTTGATTTTTCCAACTTCATGCTATGATTCTTTATGAGTGAGTCCCGAAGACAAATAAATGAGTCTTATAAAGAGGAGCATTGTAAATCACTAAAGCGTCCTTCACCATTGCACTCTCAATGGGTTAAGTTGGACCATCGTAGGTGTAATTTCTACTATTGACTTTACATTTTTATACAAAGTAAAACAGGCGTTTGAAATGTAAAAAGGTGTAAACTATTTACACCTTTCATAGTCCATTATATTTAGACCGGTGAATATTTACAATGGCACAAAAACCAAATAATGTGTTACAAATTTTTTTTACATCTTTTCACATTTCATAGTCCAGTATATTTAGACCAATAAAGATACAGGGGTGTATATTTTTTGTTTTTAGTGTTTTGTAAAAACAAAAAAACGCATTAAGCATTTGCTGGAGATATTTGTCCAGGAATATTCGAATAAAACACGTTTTTCGAAGTTTTTAGAATAGCCAATTGTTGTTGACTTAAATATACACTTTTTAAATCACTGTCTTCATATTTAGGAGGACGTGTAGAATCTAACAGTTGGCTGTATAAATAAGGATAACCCTTTCCCTGTCGGTTTTCTAAAGTCGTTGGGTCAGCATGACGCTGAAAGTAACCACAATCATTCGATGATTCTCTGAAATTCTGTTTGAGAACCTCGTTGGCATTATTCTGTAAATAACGTCTATATTCCCAATTCGTTTGTATTTTGTTTTTATTTTTTATGGCTTGATTTTCAACCGTATTCCTTTGATAAGAAGCGGTAATTGAACGGCCGTCAGACATAAGACCGGGAAATTCCTCAAAAACGTTGTTTGATGAATAACCTAAACGGGATTTCGGTACAGTCTCTTTTATAACAGGGTATGCACATTCTAATTTCGACGATTGTCCAAATGAAATCATTTTATATATTCAACAGAATATATTACAATACATTTATTGAGCCAAAATCCATTTCAACAAATCGTCCTTTTTCATTTTGGATATTTGAGTGGTTGATAAATGAAATGTATGTTGAGCTACGTGTTTCAATTGAACTAAATTCATTTTGTGATAATCCTCAATCTTTGCACAGTAAACCGATTCTTCATCGTCGAATTTGTGTTCTTTTGATTCGGCCTTATTCTCATCTAAAACGTTTTTGGGTTCAGCCCTTGTTTCATATTCAAAATATTCCTGTTGTTTAGGTTCCTTTTCCGTTTGAAAACACTCGTCGTATACCGCTTTTTCTTCCGAAATTACCGGTTCTTTCACTTCAGAAACAACAACAGGTTGGTCTTCATTTGCAACTTTTTCAAAATCCAAACCCCTGTATTCATCTTCTTCGCATTCTGTTTCGTCAATATCCAACAGGGTTTTGTCATTCACTTTTTCCATGCCTGTGTCTTGAACTTCTTCTTCTTCTTCTTCGTTATCAGTGTCCTGAAAATCACTTGTATCGCTTTCAGAGTCATCTTCCAACACGGGTTCTAATTTACCGCCTTTTAATCCATTCAAAACAATATCTCTTGTGTTTTCACTGCCATACCCAAAACACGTTTGTACTTTGAGTTCTCGAATGAGTTTCCCTAAAACATCGGTTTGAGAACTGACGCGTTTTTCAAGAACGTTTATTTTATTTTTCAAATAATAACACAAAAGCAAAATGAATAAAAAGACAATGGCTAAACTCAAGAAGAAAAACATTTTAATATAACTTAAAGACATTTTTCTGAAATGAATCGAATATTTATATTACAGGTGAAAATTTTAAATTCGTTTAACAACGCAACTGTATATAATATTTATGTTTATATATAAAACAGGTGTATTTTAACGAAATATGGAAAATAACGCTCCTCCTTATACAACTCAATCATTTCCAGTTTTTACATGGCAGAATTCAGCCATTATTATTTTAGTGATTCTCCTATTTTTTTCTTTCCTCGGTATTAATTTATTATCTGTTTTAGGAAACGCATTACAGGGTATTGGGAATATCCTGTTGCCTCTTATTGAACGCATTTTGAGTGTTCTCGGAATCTCTTTAGGTTCGCTTTTAAATTTTACAGGGGATTTCGTAGAAGATATAGGTACAAAACTCTTGGATTTGGTAAATGACAGTATTCATAGTATAACAGGTGTCTTTATAAATGACCCGAACTATAAGAGAAACGACACAATTGTTGGGACCAATAATATTTTACAACCCCCTGTTACTTCGCAATTAGCCCCTGTTCAAAATCCTGTTTTGGACCAGAGTATTCAAAATGGGCCTTCATATGGTTCTGGTGCAACTGTCCCCCCTTCTACGTCAGCATCATCCATTCAAACGTCTATTCCGTCGGCAAATAAAGCCCAATGGTGTTTAGTAGGAGAATACAATGAACGACGGGGTTGTGTGGCGATTGACCAAAATACCAAGTGTATGAGTGGCCAAGTGTTTCCAACACAGAATGCGTGTTTGAATCCGAATATGGGTCCTTCAACATAGTATACAACACGTATTATGCTTTACAAATATGAACGTATGCGTTTGGGGGTTGGTCTATTATAAGAACATGTCTATTATCTTGTCGAAAACAACAGTGGAAAGATTCGGTCGGCATTAAATGCATAACTGTGGATTGACAAACAGCCGTGTTTCCGAGTCTGGAGTGACAAAACCATGTTTTCAAATTTTCATCTTCTGAAATATTGTTTACAGGAAATCCGAAACTCACGTGTAAACAAATCGGTGAAGTAGAACGGTTCGTAAAAACACCGGTTTTCGTATCGTAAAGTATTTCGTCTAATTTGTAATGTCGGTCTTTGTGAAAACTATCAAAAATAACTCTGTGGTCTTTATTTGATAAATTGGTTGTTTTTTTATGACAAGAGAAATATTTGTATTCAGTCGGTTTGTTGGCGATTTCATTTATTGTCTGTATTATTTTTTCGTAATCCATCGTTTTATTTTCTTCCTCGTGGATAAATTCTCCACCGGATACATCTAAAACCTTTTCGTGTTTTACACATGAAGAGTTGGACATTTTTCTTTTTTCCATAATTCCATAAAAAGAAAGAAGAAAAAATAATACCATCGCATTTCAACATTGGCCTATCCATCATTTGAAGTTGAAGAGAATATTGTTCTATATTTTATTATACCCTTTGGTGTTGTTGTATAAACAATAACAATACGAATGTCATATACAGCGCTTGGTTGATTACATATTTGCAAGTTGTCAATTTTCAATCTTCCTAAAATTTTAGAAGTTTTAGAAGAATCGGTGCCTGTAGTAAATTGTGATATGATGTTATTTGAGTTACCCAGTAAAACGACATTTGGGATTGTAAAATTCGCAGAAGGTGTATATGGTATTTTATCGTCATTTGTTATAACAAGAGTTTTATTGTAATAGACATAAACCAATATTTTATCAACAATACCACTAATATCTGAAGTTCCATTCAACCTGATATAATTAAACGTAACAGGGATTGTAAAACTGTAATTCTGATTTATGTAATCCTTATTTTTTTGTGTATATAAGACGGCAACAGGTGTTGATTTATTGTAAACGTCAGAAATTGAATCCATTTCTGTATTGTAGGGTGATACAGCATCCTGTATAATTTGTAAAGGGGACGTGACAGTATTGGATTTGGGGTTCTCAATTGAAACAGTAGGTCTTCCTGTTGCATAATTATATAATTCAATGTTTTCATTCAAATACAACAGGGTGTATGGTCCTGGAACATCACAAGAATAATTTGGTGTTTTAATAATTTCATCAGGAGGACAGATTTTTTGTATTTCTGAAATTCGATTGTAAGACCCTCTGCCTTTTACAAACCTTGCTTTTTGAGCGTATTTTTCTGCTTTAGACAAATTATTGGTTTTGGAATTTGTCGAAACTCCCGAATATTTTAGTATTTCAGCCTTTCTTCTCATATCCAATTGTTGCTGGGTATAATACAAATAGGGGTTGGAGTCTAAAATGTTGAGACGTGGAGGTGGAGTATTTAATAAAAATCTTCGCCGTCTCTGAAAACAAAAATTAGTTATATCTACGAACCCATTATTCTGATTATTCGACATTTCTTTCGACTTGTTTTCGTCTCTATTGTTATAAGAATAGACACAAAATTATACCGTTGAAGATTTACATACAGCCTTTTTGTTGTGGTACAATTCATCGGTAACAGTAACCCAAATGAATGAAAGGTCTCCTAAAGGATCCGGTGTAAATCTTCAAGGGTGTTTCATGAAAAAATTATATGCGAACAATTCTGTCAACTACACTTAAAACTGCTTCATCATGAGTAATAACAATAAGCGTGCTATTTTTACCAAATTCGCGTATTGCATGTATAATAGCTACTTTAATATTTACATCCATCGCAGAAGTCGGTTCATCCAGAATTACAATCGGATTCTTCTTGAGAATGGCTCTTAAAATATGAACCATTTGTCTTTGACCACCAGACAACTTATTTCCTTCAATACCAACATTTGTGTCCAATCCTTCGCCTAAATTATCGAAAATACCCCCGACCTTTGATTTATTAATAACCTGTTGTACTTGTTCTCTAGAACAATTTTCATTTCCATAACATATATTTTCCAACAGGGACATGTTGAATAATTTGGTATTTTGGTTCACATAGGTGATTTGTTTACGTAAATCATTTAAATTGTAATCTGTAATGTCCCTCCCATCGATTGTTATCTTTCCATTTTCAACAGGGAAATACCCCATTAGTAGTTTAATAAGAGTTGATTTCCCCGAACCAGATGACCCGACTAATGCTACTTTTTCCTTGTCTTTTATTGACATTTTGTAATGCTTAATAATCGGTGGTGTTTCGGGACTATAGGAGAATGTCAAATCATTGACAACAATTGTTCCTGTTTTCAATTTGTATTGTGGTAATATAGAATTGTTATCCTTCTTTTTGACGTAATTGTCATAGAGTGTTTTAACCATTTCATCAACAACACTCAACATGGAAACTTTTTGTATAACTTCTGGTATAGAAGTTCCGATGACTACAACATTTGGAATATAGTACATAACTGTCATTACAACAGCCAATAAATTGGTGTAGGATAATTCTTTATTGAAAAACAGGATTGCTGCGTATCCGTCAATCGCCAATAGAGTGATAATTGTAAACAAGCTGGTTAAAAATACACTTTGATTCATGCATTTCATTTTTTCCTTGTAAACCTTCATAAATTGTTCCGTGTTTTGCCGATAATTATGGATTTCTTTATTCATATTTCCGGTTGAATAAATCGAAAAAGTGTTGGATAATCGGTCCTGTGTCAGTTGCATCTTGTCTTCGTATAATTTAAAATCATCCTTTGCCAATCCCGAACATCTTTCCAAGAAAATAACACTTGTTATTAAATACATTGCAAAAAGTAAAAAAGACAAAAGGCCCAGTTTCAAATTCAACCAACAGAAATAGGAATTAATCGCCAAAACAGATAGAAAACGGGGGAAAACCCAAGTTACTAAATCTGAAATAAATTCACGCATCGTTTTTGGAATTATCGAAATATCCAAAATCATTTTTCCCAATTCAATATCTGTCATTTTATTCTCGTAAATTTCCACAGTGTTTTGGAAAATCCAATCCATAATAAATCCAGTCCATTCAGGAATAAGGTCAGCCTCAATATGAACCGTTAAATAATTTGCTACATTGACTATAATCAAAATGATAGCAATTAATTGAAGATAATAAAAAAAGACTTTTTTATTTTGTCCAGACACCTGTTTAATAGAATTGAAAAAATGACTATATAGTTGAGGTAACACGATGGATTCCAAGGGATACGCCATAAATGTGCATATGGAATAAAAAAGTATAGTCAATGGATGTTTAAAAATGAATTCCACAAATAACTTGTAAATATACATTTCTGTATGAAACAGGGTTTTATATTGTCATTTGACAATTTTTATTTTGACGACGTGTTTCGTTGAACCATTTTCTTACCATTATATATTACCGGTGTTTGATATAATGGTTGCGAAAACATACAGTAAGAAACGTCCTAAAAAAATGAATAAAACTCAAAAACGCAGTGTTAATCTCAAACAGGTGTATAAAAAACCCGATATTTCACTTATTGTCAAAACCCTGTTGGAAATATTAACCACTGTGAAAATATACCATTGGAATACCCTGTCTTATGCTCAACACAAGGCCACAGACCAATTATATGAAGAGCTAAATGAAAATATAGACACTTTTGTGGAAATTCTTTTAGGAAAAAACGACCGACGAATTGGGAAAATGACGAGTATATGTCGACATTATGATTTTAAAAGTGGCAATGATGATAAAGAACCGGATTATAACCTTTTCAAACAACAGCTGTTTAAATATCGCCGTTTTTTGACAGAACTCAACAGGGTGTTTTCTTCTAAAAACGATAGCGATTTATTAAATGTGCGCGATGAAATAATCGGTAAATTGAACCAATTTCTGTATTTATTGTCATTTACAAAATAATATGTGCTGGAGCCGTCTAAAAACTCGGTTCATCAGTAAAAACCTGTGTTGTATTTGGCACTAAAACCTTGCTGTCTGTTATAAAACAGAAGAACTCTTGAATGTTTTTCTCAAAACGAAAATACAAGTATAAAACGGCTAAAGAAGCTACAAACACATAAACTGCATCCCGAATAAATAATTTAAGAGAGCGAAATTCGCGTTCAATATATCGCATTTCAACGAATTTTAAAAGGGTAAAACACAATACAATAGCAATAGCAAAGCCGATGGTACGTTCAAACATCCTACTGTAATAATTATATACAATGGCATATAATCATTTAATGACAACTTTAACGTGTAATTACTTTCATCAAATCTCTTGAATGTCTAATAGACTTAAAAAATCCCCAGAATCCTTGTTTCCAGCAGAGTCCTTGTTTAAGTTATCTAAATCCTGGATGCCTAAATCCAAGGAAAAGTCAGCATCGGCGATATCCTGTTGTTTTGACAATAACATATCTTTCATTGCTTGGCCATCACTTTTTGGAACCGTCTTTTTTTCAACTTTGCCATTTTCTGTAAAAAAGGAATCAATATCGTTGAATTTTATTTGAGAAACAACCGGTTTATTATCTACATCTTGGATAGACGGTATTACTGGTAAAGGGTCTTCTTCTGGAATAGACAATGGTTTTGTATATTCTGTATCTGTTTTAATTAAAGGGGGTGAATTTGGTATTGGATTAGTGTTTGAAACAGTTGATGAAATCGGTTCAATGAAGATTTCTTCTTCTTGTTCCATATTTTCATCCATAAAAGAGCGAATAATTTGCTCTTTAGGAATACTGTCGCGTACTGTAGTTAAAATACACTGTTGAATAATAAGTTCCAATTCTCGTGCGTATTTTTGATTAGTAAGGGGGTCTAAACCACGTTCAAAGAGGTATACATTTTTATAAATTTTACGAGCACAATGAACATAGACCTTGTGTAAAAAGTCGTCTAATTTCGGTAAAGAAATGTCGATTTTCTTTTGACGATTCCCAACACGTATATGTGTCATAACTTTTAAATGAATAATATGAACGCAAACAATGAGTTCTTCTAAATAATTACATCCGCTTTGTTCAACAATTCGTTTGCGCTCTTCTTCCACTGTAATAGAATTCCATTTTCCAACCAAAGACAAGAGATTTTGAAAGGTCATCAAATACTTGTTGGTTTCACCTTTATCAACACACATATTCCACGATTGTTCAAACATTGAACGTATACCCTGTGTAATTAGGGGTGTTAAAACATCCACTAAATAACAACACCATTCATTTTTAGATTCGCGTAAATTCGCAATAATAAAATCGTCCATTCTCCCAAAACACGGTTATATAGTGATTGTCATATTTTTAAGACGTTCATACGAACGAGCTGGTTCTAACGACCAAAAATCCAACAGGGTGGCTAAAACCAGCTTTTCACAACGAAATTCAGTCTTTATTTTATTGAAAAAAAACAGGGTAAATATTCGCCGTTCTATTTCAACTTCTGTTTTTTCAATATATCTAGCTAAATCATAACTTGATATTCCTGTTTCATACATTTTGGTTGCCAATAACATCGTCTTTTGAGGTTCTTTCATATCCTGGTGTATTGTTAAAATTAAACGAATACTTTCATCATTACCCTGTTGTGAATATTCCACAGGGTTTCGATTATTTATATATATTTCGCAAAAACGCGACAAAATAGGCTTCAATAATTTGTACTTGTTTTCGACAATCATAAAAAAACGCGTATTACTACTAAACAATTCTATAGAACGTCGCAATGCAGATTGCGCATCCTCTGTTAAAAAATCGGCATTTAATAATACCACTGTTTTAAATCGATACAGGTTTTCTAGACCACAAGCGGTATTGGCCGTTTCTTTCAAATATGGTTCATTAATTGTAGAAATCTCGGATGATAAATGCATTTTAGCAAAGGTCTTTATTTCTTCACGAATGAATTTGATACCTTTACCAGAACAATTAACGACCAACACGTTGGTTTTCAGCTGTTTACGGTCGAATTTATAGATACTATTAATGAATGTGCTAACAATGTGTTCTTTTTCATACCCTGTTGTCCCACCGTGAAATAGAATATGAGGGATTTTATGATTATCTTGAAACGATTTCAACTTTTTCATAACTGTTAAATCCATCTGTGGATTTTGATATAAAAAAGGCAACAGGTTATTTTTATACTTTTTGTGTAACATCGAAATTAACACCGAAAATGAATGGTCAAATTTGTGTAAAGGATTTTTACGAAATTCGTTCAACAGGTTGATTATATCCCTATTTACACATTACGTCTGAATGAATTAAATTTTTATATATAATTAACCATAATAGACACGTGTTTTTTCTGTATACAAACAGAATGAGTGAAAACCAAAACCCTCTAATTTTTTCATCCCTTTCATCTTTTCCTTTTTCCGACATTTTATGGAAACGTCCAACACACGTTTTAGGAGAACCCAATAATTTTATTATTTTTACCCATATGAAAAGTAACGGTGTTCCTATCTATATAGAAACACCCGAATGTTCTGTTTCATACACGAAAAAATCGGCAACAAATGGCGGTGATAATTTAAATCCTTTATTAAAAATCGGGAAAAAATATTTTCTGGATATTTTGCTATCTGATGTGGAATGGTTATCTTGGTTGGAACGTATTGAAGACCTAAGTCATCAACAACTGTTATTAAACCAAACAGAATGGTTTCAGACTGAAATGACAGAGGAGGATATGGAAAACCTTTTTATTACACCATTTAAAATGGTCAAGGGAAAAGGAGGAAAACAATTTAGTGTAAGAACCACTTTTCCTTTAGACAAAACTCTCAAGATTTTCGATGAAAAAAAGCAACAGGTGGATTATGACTTGGATAAATTGAGTTCTGTAATAACAGAGGAAACACGGTTTAAAGCAATTGTGCAAGTGATTGGAGTAAAATGTTCTCCTCGTAATTTTTATTTAGAAATGGAAGTCAAACAGATGATGATACTTAAAGAGGACCCTGTTTTTGTGAAATGTCTTATTTCCACTCCTGTTTCAACTAATTTAGAAAAAACAGAGGATACCGAAAAAAGAGTTGAAACAAATGTTTTAAATTTACAAACTTTACAAACTTTACAAACAAAGGATGAGACACAAAGTGTATCAAAAGACTCTTTAAAAACGAATCCTGTTGAAAGTGAAGAAAAAATAACAGAATTGTTGTATAATGACATTGACGAATTCAGTTTAAATTTATCAGAAGAAAAGGAAGAAATAAAAAAGACGAAAAAAGAACAGGCGATTGAAAAGATGAAGAATATTCGGATTTTAGGAATGACTGATTTTTTGAAGAAACGCCATATTTTGGGAGAAGAAGTCCTGTTGAAAACTTTATCACAAAATTAAACAGATGTTATACTCTTGCAAAATTACACCGGTAAATCGGCTCCTAAAGGGCTCCTTTAGGAGCCGATTTAAATCTTCAAGGGTGTAAATCTTCATCGGTGTAAATAAAATAGGGCTACAGTTATCGCCATTTATATCCAAGAATTTACCAAAGATGAATTCATGATTATCGACATTTTTACAAAGTTAAAGATTTATCGGTAACAGTAGTCCCTTGAAAGAACCAATGTAAAACTTCAAGGGTATAAATTACACCAACCAAAAAGAAAAATGAGACAAAATGCAGTTATGATTTGTATATTTTATAACTATGTTTTAGGTAATTTGTTAAATGTTCCTTTGTGATTTTATTCTCTAAAATATTCGTAATTACCCTATAAATGTCCTCGTATGTATTAGGGCATTATTTTTCTTATACCAACAGACAATATCTCAAGGAAACCAAAAGAATAAAATATCAATCCTTACTGAAAAATTACAGGGATAAAATGGGCATAACGAAAATAGAAGAAGGGTTAAATCAATATAATTCAAAAACCTGTCATATAGATAAATTTCAAAAATACATTACTGAAAAAATAAAAGCAAATGAAACATTAGTTCCATTATATCAAGAACTAAAATTTCGTCAGTATAAATGGTATTATTATATAAACAAGAAACGAACCGAAGATAATATGGTAAATAAAATAGCCAAGAAATTCAGCAGAAACCATATTGTTATTATAGGCGATTGGAGTATAGGAAAACAAATGAGAAATTTCATATCCACTCCAAACTTAACACTCAAACGAAAATTACAAGAAACATTTAGGGTGTATAACATTGATGAATTTAGAACATCCTGTTTATCTTATAAAACAGAAGAACCTTGTGAAAATCTATATTTAAAATTTAAGAAAGACCCAAAACAAAAAGAACGAAAGATACATTCTATTCTAACATATCAAATGGAAAACAATAGAAAGGGGTGTATCAATCGGGATAAGAATGGATGTAAAAATATTCAAAAAGTATTTAATTCTTATATGGAGACAGGAGAAAGACCTGAAAAATATAGAAGAGAATATAAATTTTAATAAAATAGACTAACCATTACAGAAATGTAATCGTCAAATATGTCTAATGCCCTTCGGGGTGCTTTTACATTATTGAAAAGAAAATGACAATTTTTTTATAGAAAGTTTGTCTCATTTTTCTTTTTGGTCGGTGTAATAAACGATTTAGGAAAATGTCCATTCGTTTGACTTGGTTTTTATCCTTCAATTATTATATAATTAAATTATAAATATGTCTGGATTTCCCAAGTTTTTGACAACACAAAATATTTTAATCGTATTAGTCGTTCTTGTTTTATTATGGGCTTTTTATACTTATTTCTATGACAAAAATAGTCTGTTTGATAGTATGGCCGTTCAAGACGTTAGTTCAAACAGCCTTGTTACAGCTTCATCAATTACAGACCCAACTTTAAGAACAACCGCCACACAATCTATTGGCGGAACAGACGGATACAATAAAATTCCAACATGTAATCCATCCGAACTTTTACCAAAAGACCAGAATTCACCTTGGGCTACTGTAAAAGGTGACAATACAGGGGGTGTATTTATTCCAAGTCTTTTAGATGCGGGATATATGATCGGTTTAGACACAATCGGTTCTACTCTAAAGAATCCTAATCTACAAATCCGTTCAGAACCAATTATTCCAAAAACAACTGTTTCTCCTTGGAATCAATCGAGTTATGAAAATGATTTGGGACGTGTTCCTTTAGAATTGGGCGATTGTAGAAATTAACAAGAATACAGATTCATTTCATATCATTTAACGCCATTGAATGGACTGGTGTAAATCATTATCCCATCCATGTTCTCATTATATAGATGAGAACATGAAAATGCTTCGAATACATTACTAAATTCAAAACATTTTACTCATTCATTTATCTGTCACAGTAATCCCATTGAATGAAATAAAGGGTGTAAAACAAATATAGAACCCTCTCGATATTTTATACAAAGGATTTATACAAGGGGATAATATTTACAAAGATACAAACTAAACAACCTGTTGCAAAATGAAAAAGGTATCATCCAATAAAAAAACAGGGGATGAAAATACGTCTATTTATGCCGAATATTTTTCGGCTGTAGACAAGTTTTGTCAGGAATATGGTTCAGAAACCATCGTTCTGATGCAAGTCGGTTCATTTTTTGAAGTATATGGATTGCAGGGTTATAATGGCCCAAAAGGAAAACAGGGATTCTATTCCAATATTGATGATTTCTGTAGAATATGTGACACAAAGTTAGCCGAAAAGAAAAACACACATCAAGGATTCCCTGTTTTATTGGCCGGAACGCCAGAATATACTTTAGAAAACACTATTCAGCGATTAGTAAATGAACAAAAAACAGTGGCTGTTTTTGTCCAAGAAGACGACATGACTAAAACGAAGAGCAAAAAACGTGTTTTTCACTCTGTTTATTCCCCGGGAACTTTTTTGCCTTTAGAAGAATTTCAACAGGATAATTTAGATAATGTAGGTTCAAACCATGTTATGGCCATTTGGATTCGTTCGTTTAAATCGCTAAAGGACGGTTTAAAATATCTGTGTAGTTTCAGTTGTGTTAATATTTTGTCAGGCCAATCATACCTGTATGAATATAGTTGTCTAAAGCTATTGTCACCGACAACGTTTGATGATTTAGAACGCGCTGTAAGTTCTTTTGAACCAAATGAAATCCTGTTTATTAAAGAAAATCCAGAAGACGAAGAAGCAAATCGTATTCTGCAATATATTGGAATTAACATTTATGGTAGAGTAGTTGTTCATCGTATTGACCCATTAAACAATGAAAAAATACAACGCCTAAATAAACCGGTTTATGTTCGAGAAACTTTGACGTTTTTTTTTAAACCTTTGAAAAAGTCTTTTAATGGAAATCCCTGTATTGAAAAGGATTTATATGTTCAGTCGATTTCAGAATTTCAACTATATGAATTTGCAACACAGAACCTGTGTTTTTTATTGGATTGGGTTCAGGGGCATAATCCCAATCTTATTAAATATATTTCAGTGCCGATTTTCTCCAATAACTCCTTTCGAATGATTTTAGCCAATCATACATTGAAACAGCTCAATATTATTAGTCAAGGTAGCGGTATCAACCGCTGTGGAAGACTTTCGTCAGTGGCTCAACATTTGAATAAAACAGGGTCTTCTCTTGGAAGCCGTCTGTTTCAATATCAAATCCAAAACCCGACATTTGATGAAGTTTGGCTAAATCAAGAATATAGAATGACGGATTGGTTTATTAATGTGGTTGAAAATACGGTTTTACAATCAATACGGAGAAATATGGGTTCTATTCGAGATATTGAACGAATAGGAAGACAGCTCGTTTTAGGAAAAGTATGGCCATCAGCCATTTATTGGTTATACCACGGTATTCAAAAATATACAGAAAGCGTTGAGCTTTTAGAACCGAGCAAAACAGGGCGAACACCCCAAAACAACCTGTTGGATAAAATCATGGACCTAACACACCGTGACGAAAACCGTCTTTTTTTAAATTTTATTGAAAAACGGATTCAATTGGATATTTGTCAGGATATTAAATCTTTAAACACCAACACGATGTTTTTCCAAAAGGGTGTTTGTAAAGAAATGGACAAACTTCAGAACCAAATAGAACAAGCCCGACGTTTGCTACAGGGTATTTGTGTTTCTTTAAATGCGATTTGTTCTGGTAATCGTTTAGGAACTGAAGAAGTCGACCACGTAAAAATACATGAAACACAAAAATCGGGGTGTTATTTACACATTACTCAAACGCGCGGAGCTATATTAAAGGACTTATTGAAAAAGGGGGCACAACAGAACGCCTATTTAGAATTTGAAGGAGGTGTCAAAGTTTTTTACAAGGATATTCGAGTGGCAAGCGGTCGCGGAGAAAAAGAAAACATTGAATTCCCCCTGTTGGTTCAAACATGTAATAATTTACTGAATTGGGAAGAACAAATGTCTAAACATGTTGAAAACGTATATCGGGATTTTCTGAGAGAACTACAGGGGTCGTGGATGAGTTTTCTAAATGAACGATTTCGTTTAATTGCCCTTTTGGATGTTGCAACAACCAAAGCGTTCTTGGCAACAGAATACAATTATTGTAGCCCTGTATTGGTACCCTTTACAGAAGATGACGAAGCTTCCTTCTTTGAAGCCCAGGATTTGCGACACGTTTTAATTGAACATTTACAAAAGAACGAAATGTATGTAGCCAACGATTTATCTTTGGGACATGATGGCCAAAGAGGAATCCTGTTGTATGGAACCAATGCGGTTGGAAAAACCAGTTTGATTAAATCGGCTGGAATTGCCATTATAATGGCACAAGCTGGTCTATATGTTCCATGTTCATATTTTCGCTATAGACCATATAGGTCGATATATTCGCGTATTCTGGGGAATGATGACCTGTTTCGCGGACTTTCTACTTTTGTAGTGGAAATGTCAGAACTGCGTGTTATTCTGCGAATGGCCGATGATAAAAGTCTGGTTTTAGGGGACGAAATTTGTAGTGGGACCGAGACGGAATCAGCATTGAGCATTTTCACAGCGGGGTTGCAACACCTGTATAATAAGCGTGTTTGTTTTTTATTTGCTACACACTTTCACGAAATTGTGAATTACAGTGAGATTGAAGAAATGAGTGACCAACTGTCTTTAAAACATCTGGGTGTTTTTTACGACAGAGAACGTGGCGAATTGATTTACAATAGAAAGTTGCAAGAAGGGGCTGGAAACGGAACATATGGATTAGAAGTTGCAAAATCCCTGTCAATGCCATCTGAGTTTTTAGAACAGGCATATAAAATACGACAAAAATACTTTTCCGGAAGCTGTGAAGAAGCAGGAGCAACACCCCTGTCATTTAAAACGTCGCGTTATAATGCAGATAAAATTCGCGGATTCTGCGAAATATGTCGAAAGAAAATGGGTGATGAAGTCCATCACATTAAACCACAACAGGAGGCTGATGATATGGGAATGATTGGATATCATCACAAAAACCATCCGGCAAATCTGTTGAATGTCTGCTTCGAATGTCATGATAATATTCACGGACAAACACCTGTTGTAAAGAAATAGGGTTATTCCGATGGAAAGGAAAATTGATTTTTTATTTACAAGTATGTAAACTTGTAAATGAACCTGTGTAAAATGTCTGATATTACCGACTATGACGACTGTATAAAGTCATTCTGTAAACATAATCAATCCATCGAAATTTCTCCAGAAAATATTCAAGAGTGTGATTTACAGGTGGACAAAAGTTATATTATTGTCAAAAAGAAAAAACGAAATACTTTATCTGGAATTAAAGAGTATTTTATTGTCTACAGGGCTTTCTATGTTTCATGTCGTATTATGAATAATTGTACCGAACACTCTTTTGTTCTTCATGATAGAACAGAAGTCCTATTTGTAACTTCGGATGAACTAAATGGTTCATTATATCCGGTTTTACATAATTATGTTGAAAATAAACAGTGAGCATTTTTCATTACATTTTTTTACACCAGTGTAAAATTGAATTAAAAACACCCTGTTGTATAAAGTAAAAACGCCGTATAATTAAAAATGAAGATTATTTTGAACCCAAATAAATCCGAGATTTTCCAGCAAATATTTCAAAATATAAAGGTTTTTACAGAAGCTGTTACTCTACACATATCACCCGAAACGGGATTATACCTACAGTGTATGGATAGTAGTCATATTAGTATTACTCAATTTACCATCCCTCCGACGTGGTTCGATACTTTTGATGTCGACATACCAACCCTGTTGAGTTTTCAATCCACACTTTTTGCGAAAATCTTATCAACACGCGACAGAATTCAAACGGTTGTTTTCTGTAAAGAAGATGAAAATGACAACCTCACCATTTTATTTGAGAACCCAGAAGGCGTATCCAATACAATTGCTGTTTTTCGAAAAGAGTTTACATTACCTTTGATGGAAATTGAAACCGACCTGTTGAATATCCCCGAAGACCAAGAATATGCGGTAGAAATGTCTATGCCTTCAGCCTATTTTGCTAGTTTAATAACCCAATTACAACAATTCGGCACTGATGCCGTGTTTGAATGCAGTGAAGAACAAATCGTCTTGTCTTCTTCAACACAGGAAAACGGTTCGATGCGTATTCTTATTGATATTGACCGTTTGGACGAATTTTCTATAGATGAAGGTGAAACCATCCACGTTTCGTATGCATTGGGATATCTATCCAAGTTTTGCGGATTTCATAAAATAACAAAACAGGTGAATTTGAATTTAAGTAAAGAACGTCCAATGAAACTGGTTTATAAAATGGAGGATAGTTGGACAATTGAATTCTTCTTGGCTCCCAGAATAGACGATGAGTAATTTATCCCATCTCTTTTTTTTCGTGAAAAAATTGAATAAAGACGAAAAATAACAGATTAAATAAAAAGAAAACAAATGAATATTCCAATAACAAAACCGATTATTAAATGGGCCGGTGGAAAAACACAAATCATAAACACCCTGTTGGACCATTTCCCAAACGAAATGAATAATTACCGAGAAGTCTTTTTAGGCGGTGGAAGCGTTTTATTGGCATTGTTGTCCTTTGTAAAACACGGTGTAATAAAACTACACGGTCAAGTATTCGCTTACGACTCGAATGATACATTGATACATGTATACAAAAATATTCAAAATGACCATACAGCTGTTTATGAACAACTACAGGTTGTCATTCGGGAGTTTTTAGAATGTGGAAACGGTATTTTGAATAGAAGTGCGCAAAATTTACAAGAGGCTCAGATTTCCCAAGAAAATTATTATTATTGGACAAGAGCGAAGTACAACATGTTGTCTTTAGAAGAAAAAAGAACACCCTTGGGGTCAGCTCTATTTATTTTCTTGAATAAAACGTGTTTTCGTGGTTTATACCGTGTTGGACCATATGGGTTCAATGTCCCTTATGGAAATTATAAAAACCCTGAAATAATCAACATGGAGCATCTAAAAGAGGTTCACCTGTTGATACATAGTGTTGTTTTTGAATGTTGCGACTTTACTTGTTCTTTATCATCGGAAAAAATAAATACAGGTGATTTTATTTATTTAGACCCGCCTTATGTTCCAGAAACAAAAAACTCCTTTGTAGAATACACAAGGGATGGATTTTCTTTAGAAACTCATAAAAACCTGTTTTATAAAATTCATGAATTAACAAATTCCAATATTAGAACCCTGTTGAGCAATTCCGACGTGGATTTGGTTCGTGAAGAATTTACAAAAAAAGGATACTTTATAACAGGGATTTTATGTAAAAGGTCGATTCATTCAAAGAAACCAGAAATAAAAGCTAAAGAAGTTATTGTTCAGAATTATACCAATCATTAACTTTTTCAAAATAATTATCAGCTTCACCAAACAACACGGGAATGTTATTTTCGTACAGAATGATGTTTAACGTTTTATATTTATTATGGGCCGATAATAATTTCGATTGTAAAAATGAATTTACACAGAATGCATAATTAACTACAAACTCCGGACCTAAGACTAATTCGTATTCTCGTTTCAACGATGGACCGCTCCATAACTTAGTTTCAACTGAACCTTCCACACATTGTTCTTTTTTTTCCAATATTTTGATGTTTTTTCTTCCACCATTGTATTCAATAATATAGGCTTCATCCGGACAACGAAATAGGTCAATCCCGTATTTCTCTTTAACAAACGTTTTTAGACTGTTTTGTAAAACGAAAAACAGCGTTTTATCTTCACAGGATTTTGTTAAATAATATCCATTTGATTTTTTAACAAAATTCATCCTTGTAAATCCCAATTCCAAAAGCCTGTATTGATTGTTGGTCTTTTCTTCAAATTTTTTACCATTGTAGTTTGTTTTCATCCCACCTGAACATGTATTCCTCTTGGCTAGGTTAAGTGTAATATCTGGTGTTGCACCCGGCGTAATATCCGGCGTAATATCCGGTGTTGCATCCGGTGTAGTTACATTCAGTTTTATTTCTGATTCATCCATTATTATCGTTTATAATAAATTATTATGAACGACACACATTCAATTTTACCAAACATTGTATGGATCTAAAAAGATTGTAGAAGCTTTACGTCGGTAGCTTGTCCATACAAAATTGAGTCCTGTTTCACCTCTTTTTTATGCATGGTGTAGGTTATTATAACAGGGCCTCTTTTTTCATCAATGGTTTGGTAACTTCGAAAATCAATACGGTTTCTTTTTTGGAAAAAGTATTATCAAACAGAACGTCAATTTGCTGAATCACATCCTGTAATAATAACACAGTATGTCTTTGAACGGCTACATCTCCGAATAATTCCGTCTTCATGTAATATTTATTCGAAAAAATAGACCCCTGTTGAACCCAAGTTATTGGTATAAACAGATTGTTTCCCAACATTTTTGTATGAACTACATTGTGTAGAATTTTAGCTATTTCCTTGTAAATCAAATCATTATTTACCTTTTTTTCATGAGTAACGCTGTTCTGTATTATTACAGATAAAATATGGGAATAATCTGTTTTACAGGGTGTTTCATTTACATTTCTAGGTATAGTATGGGTAATGTTTGTTTTTTGGTATTGTATCTTTTTTGTAACTTCTGATTTTGGAGGCGATTTAGTATTCAACATTTTACAAAAGTAAATTACACAAGTAAAATATTCTCACAAAAAAAATGTGTCATTTTTAGTTCAATATGATTTCAAATTGACCATCCTGTGTTTTTCGAAGAACGCCTACAGCTTCTAATTTTCCACGTTTATATGCCTCTAAATCATACAGTGTGTTTTCGTCATTATCCTTGTAATTCGATTCTATAGCGTATTTGTTCTGGAAGCCAACCATTTTCTTTTTAACTTTGACGATTTCGGATATTTCATTTTCATCCTGTTGAATATCTGGATGGAACGCAACTTGTTCAGTATTGGGGTTCTTGAACGTAAAACATTGAGAAGCATCCTCTTCATTATATACACTGCAGTCAATAGATGTTTCCTTGACCGCCTGTAAAAATTGCTGGTTAATTTCGTCCTTCATCTGGGCATTTTCAAACAGGGTTTGGTCTGTTGTAAAACTCAGGAAACCATAACCATCTTTTTCCCGTTTACTTACATCGCGCAATTCCAATTCCTTGTTGCCTTGCCCACTCCGATTACGACTTTTCTGTTCTTCTGAAAATACAGTCATGTAAAGGAAAACCTGAACAGTTTGCAACTCTTTCGGTAAATCGGTATGACTACAAATACGTCTTGCACGTCCTACAACTTGAGAACAACGTACCATATTCCAATAAGGTTCTACAATATGGACATACCGTGTGTTTTTTAAATTAATGCCTTCTGCACCGGATTGTGTAATCATAATAACTTGAATGACCTTTCCATAAATATTGTTGTTACCATCTGGTATAGAAGACAGGGTATCTGCTAAACCTTTTGGTAATAAATTCCAATTTCCATTGTAAATATTCAACAGGACTTCTTTTTCTTCAGCTGATTCCGTTCCTGTATACAAAATGAATTTTGGTTTTGTCTCGTCTTCTGGAGGAGAAGATACAATTCCCCATTCTGAATCACCTGTAGCTTTTTTAAAAATTCGGAATTGAGCAAACCCATTCTTTTCTAAAACCAATTTTAAAATGGCAATTCCTTCTAAATGACGAAACTGTGAATACACCAGATGTTTTCCCAAATGGTCGGGGTTTTTAATTTTTTTCATAATTTCTAAAAATTTCGGGCTGTTTGTTTTTAATCCCGCTGGTGATAAATATTCTGGATTCATCTTTAATGTTTCCAAAGCTTCTGCGATTTTTTGTGCATATTCTGTGTCATTCAAATCTTCCAGTTTCATTTCTGCCTGTTCTTCATCTTCATTATCATCTTCATTTACTACGGCCACTTTTTTGTTGGCTCTTGGAGCTTTAGGGGCCTTTGGTTCTCTTGGGGCTTTAGGGGCCTTTGGTTTTCTTGTCTTTACAACAGGGTTTGGCTCTAAAAGTTCATTTTCACTGTCTTGATTGTCATCTTCCACTTTTTCATTTTCAGCCTCTCCGTCATCATTTTCTTCATTATTCTGATTGTCATCTTCATCCTCATCCTCATCGCCTCCGCCTACAACAATGTATTTTAAATCTAGTTGGGGTCTTGGACGGACCATTCCATCAGGAAAAACGAAATTACATGCGGCTCTTGAATAAATACGATAAGTACTTGAGAACAATTCGGACCCGGACCCCTCTTTACCAACCACTGTTTTCCTCCTTCTTACTTTTTCCTGGCTGGCCTCTTCTTTACGTATTTCGGCGTAAATACCGAATTGGTGGTCACTCATTGGAACTCTTTGAACAAAATAATCGCCACCCTGTGAAGAAACAATAAGTCTAGGTAAAAGGTTCTCTTGTTCACTTTTGAAAAAAGATGTTAATCCTAAAATGCGTTTCTGGAAAACCGTTTTGTTTTTTATTTGCAACTTTTTTAAATCGACAAATTTGCTGTTAAATTCCTCTGAATTATCAGGCAAAGCCGTGAAAAGGGTTCTTTTAACACTTCGTAAAGGAGAAGGGTGCCACTTGGCCTTGGTGAAAACCTGTAGAACCCTTTGAATAAATGCTTGGTCGTCGATATTTCCAGCTTCATTTAATTCTACCCCATTATTGACATAATTATTCACCAGAATTCCACCACCTTCTATTTCACCTCCCTTATGTACATCTTCATAATAATATTCTTTTACAATATCAGCCGTGTCTTCACCGTTTGCAACAGGTTTATCTAAATCCCCTGTTTCTTTATTTTTTCGGGTTTTCCCTGTTTTCTCTTTGATTGGTTTAATTTTAGCCGTTTTCGCTTTCACAGCAATGACTTTTTCCTTTTCAACTTTTTTAGCTACAACCACAGGGGCTGTATGACTTACATTGACAAAACCAAAAGGATTACGTGTAATTACAACCGTGTTGTTTGCGCGAACATCCAAGTAATCGAAAACATTGGTTTCGACGTTTTTCGCCAACAAATTGGCAACATCTGTTTTAGAAATAATCTGTTGTCCTTCTGGAGATATTGGAATTTCCCACTGTTGAATATATCCGCGAAGAATATTAAACAAAACAGCGATTTCGTTTGGAGCATTAATTACAGGTGTTCCTGTTAGAAGAACCACACGGGCGTCTATTGCACTCATTAAATACGTATAAAGTTGATAAGCCACATTTTCTGTGGTTGTTTTAGGCAAACGTTTCGCCTTGCTGTAATTAAGTTTATTTACGATTTTGCTTACAAAATTATGGGCTTCGTCAATTATGACAACCTTGTTATCAAAAGGGTTAACTGTTCCGCCTAAAGTAAGTGGTTCTATTTTTTTGCGAATATTATTGGCATTGTAATTTATGGAAATGTATTTAGCAGCAATCATTTCATCCAATTGTTCTTGAATCTGAACCTGTTGTTTTTGTGATAGGTTGGCAAAATTAGCCTTTTGATGAATATCCATTAGCCACGCCCCCTTGTTTTTATAAATCCATTTTTGGTCTAATGAAAGAACAGCAGATAGGGTCTTTGCGAGGTCAGGTTGTCCCTCTGTATGAATAAATTCCCAATATTGATTGACTTTAATCAGTGGGTCGCCACATTTTTTCAATTCTGTAAAAAAATTAGAACGCAAAGATGCTGGTGTAAGCAACACGACCTCTTTGGCTGATTTCAGGCCTTCTGCAATTGCAATTGATGAACACGTTTTGCCTGCACCTAAACCAAAGTAAAGTAAAAGACCGCGATAAGGTGTAACTAAATTCAAATAATCCCGAACTATTTTTTGATGTGTAAGTAATTCCAGTTTATCAGCCTGTTTCTGTTTTTCACAAGAAGCTTCGCTCGATGCTTCAATATATTCGGCCTTGCGTGGTTCGAAAAATTTCGCCAACTTTTCCACAATGATTTTGCGGTTATTCAAATAATATCTAGAAAGACGGATTTTAATAGGGTCTTGAATAGGCAATCTGTCTTGCCAATCCTGTAAAATGTCTTCATTCGGGCTGGCTATATCCTTCTGTAGACGACCGTGATGAATTCGCATCTGTATTTCTGTTGGTTCCTCATCCATGTTACCTGTATCCTCGTCCGATTGTGCATAATTGAATCCGCGAACTACCGGTTCTGTATCTTCTTTTGAGTTATCCCTATTTTTCTCTTTATTGTAATACTGTTTATCCTCCGTAAATTCTTCTTGGCCATCTTCACTGTCTTGGCCGTCTTCACCGTCTTGGTCATCTGGTTGAATGGCAATCGGTTCGAATGGAATAACTGATTGTGCATTGCGTCTTTCAAGAACCTGTTGAATAATGTCACGACGATTTAATGTCTCGTAAACATGTCGTTCATCTAAAATTAAAGCAGGTTTTTGTCCAACCTTGTCATCTACCGTGTCGCCTAAATCAGCTGTATTTTTTTTAAAAAACAAGGATACCTGTTCAAAAGATTTAGGAATAGGTTTTGTCCTGAGTTTTTCAAATAATTCTTCCATTTGAAGTTTTCTACCCTTTATATTGTCATGGCTATAAAAAATAACAGAAAATATTTCAAACCTTTTACGAATATTTACACCCTTTATCCACAATTTAGTAGCCGGGATGGCATGTGTAACAACACCGTGTTTGACAGCCGTAAAATTGATTCTTGTAGTTTTTTTGTTTTGTTTAAAAATAACCAAAAAAACATATTTAATAATTAAAATGTCAAATATTGAAATTGTAAACGAAAATAACCAGTGGTTCTGTCCTTTATCTTTTTGTAAGTCAACAGAACATATAAGCATTCATGAATGCAATCATCCCGACAAATTAAAGTTTGTTGAACCGATACATAAAAGTATTATAAAGGATATTACAGATAAAATAGTTTCTGTTTATAATCAAGCATATACAGAAGAACGTTTAAAAGAAATAGTTTCAACCTTACTAAAAGAAATACAACAGGGGTATTTTATAGAGCCGATTGAAGAAGAACAATTGCACATCCTGTTGTTTCGATTAAAGGTTCAAACTCTAATTTATTGGAACATATCCTATGAAGAAAAAATCCTACTTGTTTTGAACGCTTACCGAAGAATAATTTATCGTTTTATAGACCCGATTGTGGTTGAAGAAACCCCCCTGTTTGACCATTCACCGGAAAGTTATGAGACTGTTATTGAAGAATATCTTTTGGATTTAGACAGAGTATTTGAACCGTTTATAATACCAGAAACCGAAGATGATGATTATGAAGAAAATTCATCGTTTTTGTATCAAGAAAATCCAGATTCATTCGACGATGAAACGGAGGTTCGTGTCGATTACAGGGGAGAACCGGATGAAGTCATGAAACAAGAAGAATGCCCGATATGTTATGATAAAGGGTGTTTTATAAAAATAATCGAATGCAATCATAATTTCTGTGATTGCATAATTACCCATATTATAAAAAAAACGGGTAATCGAGAAACAGCTGAATGTCCGTGTTGTCGTAGAAAAATAACTAAACTTGGAATTTACGATTTATGTGACGAATGTGAATAAAGCATTTCAGCTGTTTCCTGTTGTGTGTGTTGTAAATTTCTTTTTTTTTATCATAATTAATTATAATTAGCTTATTATAAATGATTACACAGGCATCAGTGAATGAACTTTCAATGACGTTTGCTGTTCGTAGTGGAGAGCAGGCTAATACAGTAGCTATTGGAGCCTATTCAGGAGTGTATAATAATAATATAATTAACGGAAACGCTGTGGCTATTGGTTATTATGCTGGTTATACAGGCCAGGGTGAAAGCTCTATAGCATTAGGATATAAAAGTGGCCAGACCAAACAATCAAGTTATTCGGTAGCTATTGGATACCAAGCGGCGAGCGGTATACAAGGGGGTAACGCAGTGGCTATTGGAAATCAAGCGGGGTATAATACCCAGGGGTATTACTCCGTGGCTATTGGTTATTATGCTGGATATAATTCACAGGGTTTAAGTTCTGTGGCTATCGGTTCCCAAGCCGGTTATAGTACACAGGGTACAAACGCTATTGCTATTGGACAAAATGCCGGATATATTACCCAAGGTACAAACGCTGTAGCTATTGGTAACCAAGCAGGAAATGGTACACAAGGACAGTACTCTGTAGCTATTGGATATAATGCTGGTGCTGTTACTCAAGGACAAAATTCTGTTGCTGTTGGTAACCAAGCAGGAAAAGGTACACAAGGACAGTATTCTGTTGCTATTGGATATTATGCTGGTTTTAATACACAAGGGACAAATTCTGTAGCTATTGGTAACCAAGCAGGAAATGGTACACAAGGACAGTACTCTGTAGCTATTGGATATAATGCTGGTGCTGTTACTCAAGGACAAAATTCTGTTGCTGTTGGTAACCAAGCAGGAAAAGGTACACAAGGACAAAACTCTGTAGCTATTGGATATTATGCTGGAAATAGTTATCAGGGAGGTAATGCAGTAGCTATTGGAAATAAAGCGGGGTTTAATACACAGGGTGGTAATGCAGTGGCTATTGGTTATTATGCTGGTTATAATACACAGGGGGGTAATGCAGTGGCTATTGGTTATTATGCTGGTTATAATACACAGGGAGGTAATGCAGTAGCTATTGGAAATAAAGCGGGGTACAATACACAGGGTTCAAGTGCTGTTGCAATCGGAGACCAAGCTGGGGTTTATACCCAGGGAGGTAATGCAGTAGCTATCGGACAAAATGCCGGATATATTACCCAAGGACAGTACTCTGTTGCAATCGGAGACCAAGCTGGATTATCAACCCAAGGTACAAACGCTGTTGCAATTGGAAACATAGCTGGGTGGAATAAACAGGGTGTAGGTTGTGTAGCTATTGGATATAATTCTGGAAGTAGTACCCAAGGACAGTACTCTGTAGCTATTGGATATAATGCTGGTACTGTTACTCAAGGACAGTATTCTGTAGCTATTGGAACAAATTGTGCCACTAATTATCAGGCATTCTCATCTGTAGCTATTGGATACGCAGCAGGAAATAATACACAAGCAGGTAATGCAGTAGCCATTGGATACACTGCTGGTTATATCACACAAGGAAGGTATTCTGTAGCTATTGGAAACGGTGCTGGTTTTGGTACACAGGGGACAAATTCTGTAGCTATTGGAAATCAAGCTGGTACTAATACTCAGGGTTCTGGTTGTGTAGCTATTGGGTTTAATGCTGGAAATTCTACACAGGGGACAAATTCTGTAGCTATTGGTATACAAGCGGGATATAGTACTCAAGGTTCTAGTTGTGTAGCTATTGGATACCAAGCTGGAAATGGTACTCAGTCGAATAATTCTGTAGCCATTGGATACCAATCTGGGTTTAGTTATCAGGGCCAAAATTCCGTAGCTATTGGATATCAAGCTGGTTATAGTACCCAAGGTTACAACTCGGTAGCTATTGGTATCCAAGCGGGATGTTCTCAGGGCGGTAACTCGGTAGCTATTGGAAACGGTGCTGGTAGAACACTTCAGGGGTATTATTCTGTGGGTATTGGACACGCAGCTGGGTGGAATATTCAAGGCACTTACTCTATAGCTATTGGAACGTTAGCTGGGCAAAACACCCAAGGTACTGATTGTATTGCGATTGGACGTAATTCTGGAAATTCTACCCAAGGACAGTTCGCTGTAGCTATTGGATACGCCGCTGGGCAAAACACCCAAGGACAGCTCGCTGTAGCTATTGGAAACACAGCTGGACGATACAGCCAGGGACAGTACTCTGTAGCTATTGGAAACGCCGCTGGGCAAAACACCCAAGGGCAGAGTTGTGTAGCTGTTGGTCAAAATGCGGCTAGTAGTTCTCAGGGAAATAATTCTGTAGCTATTGGAAACTCCGCTGGTGCTAATACACAAGGACAGAGTTGTGTAGCTATTGGATATAATGCTGGTAATAATACACAAGGGCAGAACTCTGTAGCTATTGGAAACTCAGCTGGATATAATACACAAGGACAGAGTTCTGTAGCTATTGGAAATCAAGCTGGTACTGTTACTCAGGGTGGTAATGCAGTAGCCATTGGTTACCAAGCTGGTTATAATACACAGGGACAGTACTCTGTAGCTATTGGAAACGGTGCTGGATTTAATACACAAGGGACAAATTCTGTAGCTATTGGAAATCAAGCTGGTACTAATACTCAGAGTTCTGGTTGTGTAGCTATTGGAAATCAAGCTGGTTTTAATACACAAGGGACAAATTCTGTAGCTATTGGTATACAAGCGGGATTTAATTCCCAGGGAACCCAGTCTGTAGCCATTGGTTACCAAGCTGGTTATACTTATCAAGGGGGTAATGCAGTAGCCATTGGTACGAAGTCAGGATATGGTTCACAGGGGTATTATGCTGTAGCTATTGGAAATCAAGCTGGTATTAATACACAAGGACAGAGTTCTGTAGCTATTGGAAATCAAGCTGGATATAATACACAGGGTGGTAATGCAGTAGCCATTGGTTACCAAGCTGGTTATAATACACAGGGACAGTACTCTGTAGCTATTGGAAACGGTGCTGGATTTAATACACAAGGGACAAATTCTGTAGCTATTGGAAATCAAGCTGGTACTAATACTCAGAGTTCTGGTTGTGTAGCTATTGGAAATCAAGCTGGTTTTAATACACAAGGGACAAATTCTGTAGCTATTGGTATACAAGCGGGATTTAATTCCCAGGGAACCCAGTCTGTAGCCATTGGTTACCAAGCTGGTTATACTTATCAAGGGGGTAATGCAGTAGCCATTGGTACGAAGTCAGGATATGGTTCACAGGGGTATTATGCTGTAGCTATTGGAATTCAAGCTGGTTATACTTATCAAGGAACTCAATCTATAGCTATTGGTTACAACGCTGGATATAATGGTCAAAAAGCTAGCTCTGTAGCTATTGGAAGTGGAACTGGTCAGTATAGTCAAGGAACACTTTCTGTGGCAATTGGAAATGCATCTGGTCAGTCTGCTCAGGGAGGGGGGTCTGTAGCTATTGGTCAAGCTTGTGGTCAGACTGCTCAAGGAGCGGGGTCTGTAGCTATTGGAAATTATTCTGCACAATCTTACCAGTCTGCAAGTTCTGTAGCTATTGGAAATTATTCTGCACAATACACCCAAGGCGGTAATGCAATAGCTATTGGATACCAAGCTGGTTCTAATACACAGGGACAGTATTCTGTAGCTATTGGTAATCTCGCTGGATTTGGTACACAAGGGTCAAATTCTGTAGCTATTGGTAACCTCGCTGGAAATAGTACACAAGGACAGTATTCTGTAGCTATTGGAAACTCTTGTGCACAAAACAGCCAGGGCGGAAGTTCTGTTGCAATTGGTCAAGGTGCTGCATTTGCTAGTCAAGGTAGCGGTTCTGTAGCTATTGGAAATTATTCTGGGTATTCTTACCAGTCTACATATTCTGTGGCTATTGGTAGCCAAGCTGGGTATAGCACACAGAGTGGTAATGCCGTAGCTATTGGTTACCAAGCTGGTTTTAATACACAGGGACAGTATTCTGTAGCTATTGGAAACGGTGCTGGATTTGGTACCCAAGGTCTAAGCTGTGTAGCTATTGGAAACTCCGCTGGTACAAATACACAGGGTGGTAATGCAATAGCAATTGGAAATTCTTGTGGACAAAATGGACAAAAAGGAAACTCTATCGCAATTGGAAATTCTTGTGGACAAACAGGGCAGGGTGAATGCTCCATTGCGATTGGTTATGGTGCAGGACAGACAAATCAACCTACCAACTCTATTGTCATGAATGCTAGTTACACTGCATTAAGTCCAATAACACAGGGTGGGCTCTATGTTAATCCTATTCGTCAAGTAACTACTGGTTATGTACTTTTTTATAATCCAACCGGTAAGGAAATCACATATGACGTAGTACCAACTACATCAGACAGACGTCTTAAGAAGAACATCCATCTTATGGGGTCCATGATGGATAAAATAAGTAAATTAAAACCGGTACAATACGAATGGAGAAACTCTGGAGATAAAGATTTCGGTTTTATTGCACAGGATTATTACGAAGTTTTCCCCGATTTAATACCAAAGAATTTACGTGGAAGGGGAGAAGACCCGGTCGATGAAGAAGGAAAACCAGAATATTACACGATTGATTACGGTAGAATCACGTGTTTTTTAACGAAAACGGTTCAAGAACTGCACGAAAAAATAATTGCCCTTGAAAAAAGATTAGACAAGAGTGGAATAGACAAGAGTGGAATAGACAAGAGTGGAATAGACAAGAGTGGAATAGACAAGAGTGGAATAGACAAGAGTGGAATATAATATTTTTTTATTCATTCAATACAAAGACAAATGTTTGAATTAATAGATATAAACGATTTAAAAGCATTCATTATTGAAAACAATCTGGTTTCATATTCGGTTTCTTGGGTCGTAGCTGTTACATTCACCTTGTTTATACAGTCTGCAGTAGGAGACATTTTATTACCCTCTATGTATTATATTTATCAGGCGATTAAACTGAGTTTAGGTTTTTCAAACAGGGTTGAAACAGTGGATTCTATTTTCGAAAAAGTAAATAAAATTAATTTGGCGAATTTTTTGAAAGAAACTATTTCCTTTATTCTCATTTTATTGGTTCTTTATCTTCTTATTAAAGACATTATCAACAATTGGATTAAAATCCCATCCGGTGGAAACAATTCTAACAGTGGATTAATTAGTAGTTCAACCAAACCTACTCCGACACCCACACCCACACCAAGCAATAACAACACAACTATTACCAGACAACCATATTATTTTTCTTAATTTGACGTATCAGAAACAACTATGTAATTGCATCAATGCAATGGCAAACAAAATTATTTCCTCGCCTTGAACTGTTTCCAACTAATAGATTTCCCTTCTAAAGGAGGTGGAGGTCGTTCTTCTGAATATTTTTTATCCAAACGGTCTGCTTCTCTGATAGCACAATCCAGATAAATATCCTTTAGGATTTGTCCAACAACGACGGACCCTTCTTCTTGATTTATGGACCCATCTTCAACCTGTTTCAAAACATGAAGAAATTGAAACATTAATTTTAAATTTAAAACATCTTTCAACAGGCGGTTAAACAGAAACATGTAGTTGTCGTATAAAAAACGACATTCTAGACGGCACAACTCTGTGAATTCTTCACTATTCAAATCGCCTTTATAAGAACGTTTAAGACGTTCCATTGCCAAAATTTCATCGCGAATTATAACACTGTTTTTCGCCTTGCGTATATATTCCGTGTTGTCTTGGTACTCGTTTTTTAAATTTTCCAGTTCTTTTTTTAAATTTTCGCCACTGTTCCCACAATTTTCGGTTAAAGTATTTGCATTTTCAGACATTTTCAAATCGTTTATAATGATAATACAAAAGGTTATTTTATGCAGATTTTTACACAGTATCCTAAATAACAATCTTGATGAGATAATTATCAACATAAAAATAACCCCGCTGTATAAAAAAAACGAAATGGATATATTTTCAGTATCAAACTGGTTCAAAAATAGTACCAATAAAATAAAAAACAGGGTTGGTTTCGAGGATATTTTCAAATGTATACAGGGAAAAGGGTTAATTATAAATACTCTTCCTTTAGAAAAACAGGATTGTCTTATTCGCGGAACCTTAACAATTGAACAAGAAGTGGTGGAAATTAATAACATGTTGGAAAACGGGATTTATAAACAGGCTATTATTGTCTATGGGCTAAATCATACAGATGACAAGGTTCTACAAAAACAAAGCCAATTGATTTCTATGGGGTTTCAAAATGTCCAAGTATATTTGGGTGGAATGTTTGAATGGTTATTGTTACAGGATGTTTATGGAAAGGAACAGTTTCCAACTACAAATAAAAACACGGTTGAAATATTGAGTTATTTTACACCTTCAAGAGTGTAAACACAATCATACGAATCTAAAGACATTAAAGTTATTAGATAAATATGTCGAAATCAAAGTTGAAAAACAAGGGACAAAAGGATGTTTTTCCCTTTGTCTCTGTATGTACACCGACATTTAATCGTCGACCATTTATTTCAATCATAATACAATGTTTTCGTAATCAAACATATCCGAAAGACCGAATGGAATGGATAATTGTAGATGACGGAACAGACCCGATAAAAGACGTGTTGGATAAAGACGGGGCTGACCTTATGCCTTTAATACGATATTTTCGTATTTCGAAGAAAATGACATTGGGAAAGAAAAGAAATTACATGCATGAACAGACCAAAGGCGATATAATTGTTTACATGGATGACGATGATTATTACCCCCCGACACGAGTAAAACATTCTGTTGAAATGCTACAGAGTCATCCGGAGGCTTTATGTGCGGGTTCAAGTATTATTCACCTGTTTTTTAAACCGGACAAAATGATGGAATTCGGTCCATATGGACCCAATCACGCCACAGCAGGGACGTTTGCTTTTCGCAGAGAACTTTTGTCGCAAACACGTTATGATGATGATGCCTGTTTAGCTGAGGAACGGCGTTTTCTAAAAGATTATACGATACCGTTTGTTCAGTTAAATCCAAGACATACTATTTTGGTTTTTTCACATGAGCATAATACTTTTGATAAACGTAAATTATTGGCTTTTGGTGGTCCTTTAATTCAAGAAAGACCAGACATTAAAGTGGAAGATTTTATTCAATTGCCGAAAGAAGCTCCTATTTGGCAATTTTTCGTAAAGGATATTGATGAACTATTGAAAAAATACAAGGCAGGAGAACCCACTTTTAAACCCGATGTGTTGAAACAAACAATTGAATTGGAAAAAAAAAGAGATGAGATGACGAAACAGACGGTTTTAACCATAAATTCACCCAATGGAGGGGAGCCTGTTAATCTAAATATTGAACAGGTTGTTCAAATCCTAAAAAATCACGAAGACACGATTGTTCGCCTTCAAGAAATAAATCAACAACAGAAACAGTATATTGAACAACAGGCCACGCATATTTCCGAATTAAAGAAACAGGTTTATAGATTAGACCGACCAATCACCGTTTTATTAGACGACCATATACGTAAAAATAAGAGTGACCCGGAAGTTCTCGTAAAACCCGAAAATAACCTGGTGTTTGAAATAAAATAATTTTTCATTCTATATATGCATAATATTCAAATATAGAATGAAAGCGAAATATTTATCATTCCACCTGTTTAAGCGTGTTGAAAAAAAGGGTATTTTATCAAGACTGCGAGATTTTTGTTCTACTCCGACCGTTTTTTCGTCATCCTCTTCTTCGTCTTTAGTTTCGCCTCGTGTTTCAAATGACACAACCGGTGGATTGTTTACAGTAGTACCTCCTTATTGGTCATACCATGAATTCAGTGACGTGAAATCATTTATTAATGATTATATTGATAACACTGGTACTTTTGACGAAAATTCGAAAACCGGTGTAATGATTAAGAATTGTGATTCAGTCATTATTATTGAAGACTCTAATTACAATTATTTACAGTTTTATGATAACGTAGAGGATATAACTACAGACAGAATAGTTGTTGCTGCTATTATTATATCAAACCAAAACCCAACCTGTGGATTGCACAATTTATCGTTAAATGAATCATTTGAGAACCCTGTTACAAAAATAATGGTGGACGATTTAATATTCAACGAAAGTGTTAAATCAAATAAAAGACGGGGTTTAGCTATGATTATTATTCACCATTTGATTAAATTGTGCAAAGTTAATGAAATTGCCTCGATTGATGCTTTATTGAATGACGAAACTTTACAATACTTTTTGGATTCAGGCTTTTCACACAACCTGTTGCCTGTTTGCACCCTTGAAGATGTAAATTAGCACCTAACTGTGCCCTGTAATTCATTCAAAGGGTGTAAAGTCATGATGGACTCTTTCACCCGTTAAACAAGTAACAAATGGTTTAACAGGTGAAAAAATAGAATAAAAGCAATATATTTGAATGCCAATCGTTGAATCGGTGTAATCTTTATCGATGTAAAAATTTATTACACGGAGATTTTTTTAATAGGAATATTTGAATCTACAACGTAAATAGAATTTTCAGTAACGATAACAAATTCATTACCTGATTTAAAAATATTTTGAATTGGACTTGTGTATTCTTCTTCACTTCGAACCAGGATTTTTTCAGTTTTTACAGCCGTTTCTTTTGAACCACCGCCTTCAGAACCGGGAATTTGTCGAACACCAATAGAGACAGTTTTATCTAAAGAAGAAATCCAATAATCAAACAGAATGGGTTTATCATCCATGATGGCTTTTTTAAACAGGTTGTTAAAGGTAGCCTGACTAGGCATTTTGGTTTCAGATATAGAACTCATAACTATTGTATATTAGGGATTATAAATTGTTTCATCAAAAAAAAAAGGCGATTTTTAACCAACAGTTGATTTATCAAAAATATAAACAAAAAACATACAAGATTTTAAAATTGTTTTTGCTAAATATTTGAATATGAGTGAAAACAAAATAGACATACGCCCTATTCATCCCTTTTCAGTTTTACAGAACCAGAATCAAAACCAAAACATTTTGACGAAAACAAATGATGAAGATATTTACGACTTGAGAGATATTGAAGCTTTTAAAACAAGTAGTTTTTCCGGATACAAAAAAACAGCCGTCAAACAACAATTGGTCGAATGTCTAAAACATTCCAAGGTTGAAGAAGCATGTTATTGGTCAGCTGAGCTAATATCTTCGGGTCATTTTATTGACCTATGGGATGTAGCATTTTTATTTTTAGGGAAATATATTCATTTAGGAAACCCTGTTGTGACAATTTACATCAAGAAAAAATACAATCTTTTCCGTTCAGTAGCAAATGACCCAGTTTATCGACACGAAATCCTGTCTCTTCGTAACAACACTACAATTCGTCATTTGTTTGCCGAATTGTTTAGTACATTGTCTCTATCGGAAAAAAGACACGCTTATGAAGAAATTAAAGTGGCTGATGTTCAAGATATCGAAGTCGTTATGAAACATTTGTCTGCAGACAGCTCGGACTATATAACAGGGTTGTTGAGGGAAAAAGACCCTAAAGAATGGACGGTTAGTCTTAATGAATTCGCCTATCACATTTCAGTACAGTCGCGAAATATGAGCAAAGCATGTTTTTGGTTAGAATGGATGTGTTCTTATGATGCCATATGTCGAAACAGAAAAAAACCCCTGTTGTGTCAAAAACGGATTGAATATGCAGAATTGGAAACCAAATACCGCAGTGATTTTATATGGCTCATATGGGAAACATTGGTATACTATGCAAAACTACAGGGTGTATTGGAAACAACTCTTATAGACACCCTGTTTGAATTTTTCCGGGTTAGATACAGTTCGTGTGTCATTAAAAAGAGGAAATACCTGTTGTATTTTGCGATTTCCATTTTAACAGAAACCGTTCCACTTAAAAAGGGGATTCTAAATGAAACACAAAAGGAAATAGTGGCAGTTGCCGCGTCTAATGTAAATACAGTGATTTACAAGGAGTTAAAGAAAAACGCGGTTTTGACGGTTGACGCACAAAATTTCGTAAAAGAACCGAATTTAGCAAAACAGGAGAAGAAACAGCGGTTTCAAGAAAGTATACAGAAACTCCATTTATTGAATGAATACGATTTTATTTAGACGTCTTTCAACAGGACAACTCATATAGACTACAGTATTTCGAGGTGGTTCTTAACCAATCTGCGAAATTCAAATACCTGTCTTCTCCTGTAAAAAAGGCATTTATCGATTTGGCTATTTCTACGGCATCTCCAGCATTATGTAAACTATGGTTTATATTGTGCAAACAGTAGGGCATTTTTCGTGTAAATTCTTTATTGGAGAACCGGTAGTCATCACGAATAAAAGTGGTTCTGTAATAATCGTAAAACTCGTGTAATTTACAATGCTCATTCCAATTATAATTTATGTGTTGAATGGAACACATAATTTCCGGCTTAATCTGTCGGAAGTAATCAACAATAGTATTTTCCTGTTGAGAATCATTTCTGTCAATATTATTTTCATTTATGAAATTATCGATTCGTTGTTGGTCAACGTCAAAATATGCGATAATATCATAACCCATTTTCTATTTGTGTTGTCAAACCTTTAGACCTGTTACATGAGAACACCCTGTTAGAAAATCTCAACGACTTCTACGTAAAAGGCATTGCTTAAAAATAAGATATATGGAGACAATCCCAAAACGGCTATTTGACATCCACCAATTATCCAAACAAGTAAATAGTTAATTAAGGTTGGATAATCTCGAAGTTGAATCATTTCAACAGAGAATTTTCCTGTTTGTTTGTTTGACGGAGCTATATAAAAGGGGAAATTATGGTTAAACAATTGTGTTTTGAAGGCGAAAAAAACAACATTCAAGAGTACAATGTCTGCTATTAAAAAGGGGAAAATATTTTTAAGATGCCCCTGTATAATTGGCGAAACTGTCATATCAATCGAACTTTTTAAACCCTCGACCCTGTATAATCCCACACAAATGTAAAAAACGCCGACCAAAACTAGAATATAACAGGCGATAACAAGAGAAGCGATTGGTTCTCTAATTCGAGGAAATGTTTTTACAATGGTATTAACTGTACTTATAAAATGAGTTCCTAAAAGAAGAGACCATCCAACAAGGGCAATGTTTTTTATTTGAGACAATACGAATGAATAAATATACAAAAATAACAGGGCGTATTCCAAAACGAATTTGCTAATATCACTATAAATGTTCTTGTTACCTGTAACAGGTGGTGTTGAAACGTTATACATGGTGGATTCCGTTTATTATAACAGGTTGTTTTTTGTGTAAATAATCAAAAGAAAAAAATGATTATATATAAAGTTAAGGCAGTATATAGTTTATAGTGATGATTAAAGAACCCGACATAAATACACCTGTATCAACGAAAAAAAAGGAACCTTTTGAATCTTTGGAGACAAAAGAGGAAAACACGGTTGGTAATTTAGGCGATAATGAAGATGGTTATGACCAATATAACCAGTTTGTATGGAAAATCGTCGACGAATATTTCCACAGTAGTCCTAAATCTTGGGTGGAACATCATATTGACTCTTACGAGACATTTGTGGATGAATTTATTCAACAGACTTTGAAAGAACAGAACCCTGTTGTTTTCCAAACGGATTATGACGAAACACGCAAGGATTACAACCATAAATGCATACTGTATTTTGGAGGTAAAGACGGTTCTCGTATTTATTTCGGAAAACCAGTCATTTATGACAAGGGACAAGAACATTACATGTATCCGAATGAAGCTCGTCTCCGTAATATGACATATTCCTTATCGGTTTATTATGACATTTGGGTGGAATATGAAGACTGGATTAGTGAAGGTGTTGAGCCTTTTCCAGAATTACCTGTTGAAAGAGAACCCGGGGTTGAAACAGATGTCGGTAAAAAACCCCCTGTTGAAGATTACAGTGTTTATTTCCAAGAAGAGGAAAGGATTCGCCAAATCTTGGAAAAGGATTTTGTAATGGATAAAACAGGTGACGTTGCAGAATCAACCACGCAAAAATTGGAGAAAAAGAGTGAAGAAGAGACGTTTGGAGGAGCACCCAAAAAAAACAAGAAACAAGACCTGTTGCCTTCCAACGTTATTTTAGAAATCCAGCGTGAAATACAGGAGAAAAATCGCATTCAACGTCGGTCAACATGGCTAAAACACATTTATTTAGGGAAAATACCAATCATGTTGAATTCCAAATTCTGCATTTTAAACAATTTACCACCTTTGACTAAACATTCTTTAGGAGAATGCAAAAATGACTATGGTGGATATTTTATTATTGATGGAAAAGAAAAATGCATTGTAACACAAGAGAAATTTGCTGACAATATGCTGTATATAAAACAGTATGTTAGTTCAGAAGATGAAGAAGACATCGAGACAACTCGTGGAGCAGACCGTGATGAAGAAGAAAGAGAACCAGCAGTTAAAACACCCCCCAAATATTCCTTCTCAGCAGATATAAGGTCAGTCAGCGAAAACGTATCAAAACCAACACGGACTCTTTCTGTGAGAATGATGAATGTTGGTAAAAAATACTCGTTTAAAAACATGGTTGTGAATATACCAAACGTTCGTGCACCAGTACCCCTGTTTATTGTTTTTAGGGCATTGGGGATTTTAACGGACAAGGCTATTATTGAATTATGTTTATTGGATATAGAAAAATATGCGGGATGGCTTGAATCCTTTATTCCATCTGTTCATGATGCCGGTTCCATTATGACACAAGAAGACGCACTGGATTATATATCCCTGTTGATAAAACACCGAAACCGAGCACAGGTTCTTTACATTTTGTCAGATTATTTTTTACCACATATAGGTGAAACAAACTACACGACAAAAGCGTATTATTTGGGATATATGGTTTTCCGCCTATTATCGGTTCAATACGGTATTGAAAAACCGACAGACCGAGATAATTACAAGTATAAAAGATTGGAACCATCAGGAACCCTGTTGTCTGAACTTTTTAGAGAACATTATCGGGAAGAACAAAAACAGATACGGCTGGTTATGGAAACGAAATATACTTATCAAACAGACCAGTACACAGATTTGGCGAAATTAGTGGAACAAAACCGTGCCGAAATCTTTAGCCCAAAGGTTCTTGACCGAGGTTTTCGCAAAGCATTTAAGGGCGATTGGGGGTTATATGCTCATACTAAACGGGTTGGTGTGGTTCAGGATTTAAACAGGCTTTCATATAATACAGCACTAAGTCATTTACGAAAACTAAATTTGCATTTGGATGCGGGATTAAAATTAGTGGAACCGCGTGTATTGACGGGTTCTCAATGGGGATTTCTAGACCCGATTGATACACCAGATGGTTCAAACATTGGTCTTCATAAAACCATGGCAATGATGACATACGTATCCCCTGTTTTATCCCGAGAACCCATTGTGGAATGGTTATTAAAAGAGGGAGGTGTTGCTCCCCTGGAAACACGGCCTGTATTGGAAATGTCTGTCATGTCTCGTGTTTTCGTAAATGGATTGTGGGTGGGTTCCGTAGATGAAACATGGGAATTAATCCACCTGTTTAAAAGTCATCGTCGCTTAGGTCTGATTCCATTTTACGTGAGTATTTCTTTCGAAATTGCTCTCAACACTGTATTTATTTACACAGACGGGGGTAGAATGTGTAGGCCTATATTTTATGCAGATGAACGTGGACGTTTTTCAATGGAACGCATATTACGAGAAAAGAAAAGGTTGTCTTGGAAACAGTTGGTGACAGGTTGGAACGAAAGACAGAATACATCACTTATACTTGGTAAAAATACACCTGTAGTATCAATGGAAGAAGCTTTTGGACAAGGAGTTTCACTGGCAGAACTTGATAAAAAACAGGCTGTTCTAGATTATATTGACCCGAGTGAAACAGTCAATGCTTTAATATGTATGAATGGAAAACACGCAATTCAAAATACCACAAAAAAGTTTACACATAGAGAGATTCATGAATCCCTGTTGTATGGTTTTATGACTTCTCAAGTCCTGTTTTTAGAACACAATGCAACAGCACGTAATTCATTCTCGTGTGTGCAGAGCAAACAGGCGTGTTCTCTATACCATTCTAACTATGCCGTTCGAATGGATAAAACAGCAATTGTTTTAAATTCAGGACAGATTCCTTTAGTTAAAACGCGATTTATGGAATATATTCATCGTAATGAACATCCATATGGAGAAAACACCATTGTAGCCATTATGAGTTATACAGGGTATAACGTTGAAGATTCCATTCTAATAAATCAGGCGGCACTTGACCGTGGTCTTTTTAAAACAACATATTATTCTACATATGAAGCTCATGAAGAAAAAGGGGGGGATGGACAACAGGGTGATGAAGAAGAACAGACAATGGAGAGTTCTGTTACTCTTTTTACAAATATATTGAAACAAAGCTATCAAATCGTTGGTACTAAACCTGGATACGATTATTCACAATTGGATGAAAACGGTTTAATACGAGAAGGAACACCCATCCACGATAAAATGATTGTATTGGGTATGGTTGTATTTAGCGGTTCTGGTGTAAAACAGGATGTATCCATTTCTGTAAAGAAGGGGCAACAGGGTTTTGTTGATAAGGCTTTTTTGACAGAAGGGCCTGAAGGAACTCGTATTGCCAAAATTCGTATTCGTGAAGTTCGTACTCCGAATCTGGGTGATAAAATGGCTGGTCGTGCTGGGCAAAAAGGAACAATAGGCCTCGTGTTAACAGAAAGCGATATGCCTTTTACCAAGGACGGATTAAGACCAGACCTTATTATTAATCCTCATGCTATACCTTCTCGTATGACAATTGGACAATTGGTTGAATGTGTATTGGGGAAAATATCCGTTTTAACAGGGACATCAGCTGATTGCACTGCATTTAATGTTCGTGGTTCTAATAAAATACAAGAGTACCAGAAGCATTTGAATAACCTGTCGGTTAAAGAAAGGAATTCGGCATTAACAGGGAATTTAATTAAACGGGGTTTCCATTCTTCAGGAAATGAAATTTTATACAATGGAATGACTGGTAAACAGGTGGAATCCGAGATTTTCATCGGACCAATGTATTATATGCGTTTAAAACACATGGTAAAAGACAAAATAAATTACCGTTCTCAGGGACCCAACAGTAATTTGACAAGACAACCTGTTGGTGGTCGAGCAAATGACGGTGGTTTGCGTATAGGTGAAATGGAACGCGACAGTTTGATTGGTCATGGAATAGCCGATTTTTTACAAGAATCAATGATGGGTCGAGCAGACCGACATTTCTTGGCCATTTGTAACATAACTGGAACTATTGCAATATATAATCCTGAAAGAGATATCTTGATGAGCCCTGCTGTTGATGGTCCTATTCAGTTTGATTTACCATTGATTGAAGATAGTGACAAGGTTCAAAGTCGGCATATGACAAAATGGGGGCGCCAATTCAGTATTGTTGAAATCCCATATGCAATGAAGTTGTTGATTCAAGAGATGATGACGGCGCAAGTTTCTATGCGTATTTTAACAGAGGAATGTTTTCCGAAACTGCCTTATATTAAATTCGACAAGGAACCGCGTTTGGTTGAAATACCTGAATTTTCTAAAAAGGTTATGGTTCAAAAAGATTACACCCCCTTTGCAAAAAAACAGGGTGTCCGTTCACCGGATAAACCACCGCCAACAGAACGTCTCTTTATTCCCCGTTCACCGGATGAACCACCTCCAACAGAACGTCTCTTTTCTCCTCATTCACCGGATGAACCACCTCCAACAGAACGTCTCTTTTCTCCTCATTCACCGGATGAACCACCTCCAACAGAACGTCTCTTTTCTCCTCATTCACCGGATGAACCGCCACCATTTCAATTGGTAAATACGAGAGGGGGTAATATTGATATTCACGAAGAATCAAATGTTCAATATGAACCACCTTTGGGACCATTCAGTAAATTCCAAGAAGGCGACCGTGTTTTGTATTTAAAAATACCTGATACCCGTTGGACTATACAGAATATTGGAAATTACTGTGCAACGATTGAACTAGACCCGGCTTTTGCAAACAATTCAATAGCAGAAAAAGTCGTTGTTGTTCAAAACCCCAAAGACATTTGTTTTCCACCAGAAACGACTGTTAATGAACACCCGTCCATAATTTATTCAAATCAAACACCGCCACCAAACTTCATGTCTCAATATGGAGAAACAGTTGGGGCTATTCCAACACCCACTGCTTCGACTCCCCCGTTTAATATTACTATTGTAAGTGGAGACAACAACAGTGTTCCTGCTACACAGCATACAGAAAAATATCCTCCTGTTGAATTACAAAGCCAGCCTGTTTACGATTTTATACCTACACAAAAGGAAAGCATAGAAAGTAAACCTGTTGCACCCTCTGAAAACTTGGAAAATGCGAAAAATGTCATTATTAATAAAATATAAGCTTTTACACCCTTGAAGATTTACACCCTTGAAGATTTACACCCTTGAAGATTTACACCCTTGAAGATTTAATTCGGCTCCTTTAGGAGCCCTTTAATTCATTCAATGGGATTACTGTTACCGATAAATGAATGAATTGTACCACAGCCCTTGGCTGTGTGTACCATTTTAAATCTTCATCGGTGAACAAACTTCCAAATGTAAAAGCTTACACAAATGAGTATGGAGATTAGAAATAGTTGACTGGTTCTCCATGTAAATGACACCATTGAACACACTTGTGTATATGTAAACGTATCAAATGTTCTATTTTGCTTTTTTTATTGGGCGTATCCATCAAAATAATGGTTGAAAATATCGTTTCAATTTGCTGTTGTCCAAGAATCATGTTGTATTCTTCTAATTTTAAAGTAAAATATCGAGGTATTTCAAACCGAAATATGCGAGAACTTACAACAGGATTATTCACGTCAGGTTTTCGACAAATGTGTTTCATACAATTCAACAGGTATGAATAATAATCACCATCCTGATTCTTGTTGAAATGGAAATTTATACAAACCAAATATTTTTCAGAATTCGTGAAACAACTTGTTCTCGGTTTCGTCAAATACACTTTTTCATAAAAGGACGACAACAGGTATAACAATTCTACTGTTGAAGTTGTGAAACAGTCGTTTATTCTCAAAATAAAACAACCGCCTTTTTTCTGTAAACAGATTGCAAAACATATTTGTGCCAACAACAGGGGGTATATTCTGGTTTCATAGTTATCTAATTCAACATGTGTATCAAGCCAGCCATTCGCTGTAATAATGTCCATTTTACCTCCTACCTTTTCTACACACCCGACGAAGTTCTCAACAGACAAGAGATTGCCTGTTCCATCGCGACCATATTCAATAATAATGTTGGAGTTTTCTTTTGAAAACAATTGGTTCTTTTTTAAAAACACAGAGTTTTTGTCGTTTTCTTTCAACAGGGACATTCCGTAGTATTGGTCTTCGTTCTTTCTAGAATACACACTGTTTTGTCGTAAATGAACAATGGCTTCAATAAATCCTCCTGCTCCTTCAGCTAAATGAAACGTTTTAAGAGAACAATTGTGATGAGAATCCAATAGTTTAAAATGTTTTATAATTTCCACCATTTTAAAATAAGAAGGCGAAACGGGTTTATACTGAGCTACTGTTTTGTTGTTTGGAACACATGTATGAATGTATTCAAAAGGGTTAGTGTATTCCTTGTAAATATCCCATTCTGTATTTATTTCCTTTACTTTTTCCTTTATTTCGCTCAAATAAAAGGAAAGAGAACTCTTTTCTTTTGCTGTTGGTTCTATATCATTATGAATGTCTATTTTGCGATATTGAAATAAAAAACTCTGTGGTAATAAGAAGAAAATCATTTACGCCTTTTAACATTTCAAATGCTGAATATTTATACCATTTTACAGGATTGGGCGAAATATTGTATAAAAGAAAACGCGGAATGTTATTCAAAATGGAAAATAATATTTCTGAAAAAATAAGTAAACTAGTGACAGAACCTCATAATATAGAAATCCATGGAAATATTATTCATGTCGAAATTTCTCAAAAGGACAAGAAGATTTTTATGAATATAAATTCTCAAGATAAATGGGAAAATATACAATCGTCGATAAATGCCCATTTACAACAGATTTTAACGAGACAATGTCCATTGTGTCTTGTTAAAGATAACGCAAGATTAACACGTGTGTCTTGCCCTAAATGTGCGTTCCATTGGTGTAACTCTTGTTATATGAAAATGATTTACAAGAGTCAAAAGTTCAATGTTGAGAAAAGATGTTTTTATTACACGAAAATAATTTGCCCCTCTTGCAATGACGGTTGTGTTGATAAAAAAACTTGTTTTATGGAAATGGAATAAATCCGAAATTGGACCCTGTTGTAAAATTGAAAAGATACAATTGTTTATAACAGGGGATAAAAACAACAGGGTATTTTAACAAACGAAAACGGATAATGGACAATTACTCTAATAAAAACAAGGACGAAAATTTTCAACTTTTACACACAGAAACGCGCAAACAGGAAGAACCCTCTGTTGTAATAATTGAACCATCTAAAAATGAAATATTCAACAGTAAGTGGAAAATGGTTGATTTATTTGCCGGTACAGGGGCTTTTACACACGCATTTGAGAAAACAGGACAAGTTGAATGTGTTTTCTCAAACGATATGGTGGAATGGTCTAAAAAAATATACGACCGAAATTTCCAGCATAGTTTGACATTAGAAGACCTAAATAAACTACCTGTTGAAACGATACCTCCACACGATATTTTAACAGCGGGGTTTAATTGTCAGCCTTACAGTATAGCTGGAAAACAATTAGGTTTTAGAGATGAAAGGTCAAACGCGTTTTGGAAACTATTGGCTATTATAGACCATCATAAACCACAGTGTGTTGTTTTAGAAAATGTCAAGAACTTGGTTTCACACGACACAGGAAAGACATTTGAAATCATTCAACAGGAGCTGTTGAAGCGTGATTATTATATTCGTTATAAAGTGTTGGATACTGCTGAAATAACAGGGATTCCGCAACACAGGGAACGAATATACATTGTTTGTATCAAATCTAAAACATTGTTTGACGAATTTTCAATGGAATTCCCGAGAATCTCAAAACAACCTGTTTCATCTTTTTTAGAACCGACGGGGTCAATTCCGGAAAAATATTATTATACGGAAAAATCTGCCACTTGGGAATTGGTTAAAACGAATGTCGTAAAAAAAAACACGGTATATCAATACAGGCGTGTTTATGTTCGTGAAAACAAAAGTGATGAATGTCCTACTTTAACGGCCAATATGGGAAGTGGGGGGCATAATGTTCCACTCATATTGGACGATAAAGGAATACGAAAATTGACGCCTCGCGAGTGTTTTAATCTACAGGGTTTTCCAAGCACTTTTATATTTCCAGAGAATATGTCGGATTCCAATCTATACAAATTAGCGGGGAATGCCGTATCACTCCCTGTTGTTGAACTTATAGCTCAACGTTTGGTTCAATTGTTGGGGGTAATTCATAAATCTTGACAGAAAACGGATTGTCGATAATACACGCTTTTTTTATTCGCAATTCTACCCTCTTTTTTGCCTTGTATAATTTTACATTTCCCCATTTATTATCAATAAATCCTTCAACCATTATACTTTGTCCCTGTTGTGAAAATCCAGAAGAAATGACATTATCCAAAAGGTCTATTTTGTATTTGAAACAGGTTATATAAACCGATGTAGGTAATGACACGTAAGCCAAAATATACAGGTCGGCTAAATCGTGTTTACAACATACCAGTGTTAATTTTCTTTTCAATTCGTCCATAAATAATTTGACTGCGGTTGTGTGGTCTAAATTATTGAATAGAACGTCTAGTTCACATCCGGCATTATTGAAATTTTGTATTAGACTTTTCTCATTAGATTGAGAATCATTCATAACAACACACATTGCATCAATACCTTCTTTTTGAGAAGTAATAATATCTGTTGCTTCATTTCCTTTTCCAATTTGACAACCGTTTGTTGATTTTACTAAAAACCATTCACTAAACTCATCCTCCAAATAAAGAGAACGTTTAGTGTCCTTGTAAAACTCTTGTCTTGGTAACATGTATTGTTGAATGTGTTCTTTTAGGACATTTACACATACACTTGTTGGAATAGGACAGGGTTCTAAAACATGGCGTTGTTCCATTGTACCAACTGTTATAATTATTGTATTCCAAATATGAAGATAGGTTTTCAATTTTACTGTGTATAGTTTTACAATTGTTTTTATTGTTTTTATTGTTGTAATAAAAACAAAATAAGAGTAGTCCTGAATGAATGTACAACAGCCAAAAGGATGTCTAGATTTCCATCGGTATACAAATCACAATTCTGTTTTGTTTTATCCGACAATAAAATTTGATTGCATTAGGTTGTCAATCTCTTCAGCTTTTAAAACCTGTTTTTCAACCAACAGAGAACTTCCGCGAATAATGGCTTCTAAATTCTGTTTAATTAAAAAATCAGCCGACTTGTATGCATTTTGTATTAAATTCATTATTTCCTCATCGACTATTTCCTTGTATTTTTCACTGTTTTTGGGGTAAACAACACGGGTTCCCATTCCATAGTACAAAATCATTTTTTCAGCTAATTCATACACCTTTTGTAAATCGTCTGATACTCCGGTTGTTGTCGAGATAGAAAACACGTTGCTTTCAGCGAGTTGTCCGCCCAATAAAATCATTAAATGTTCAAAAAGGGCATCCCGTGTATAAATATTATGGACGTTTGATTCAAATTGAGTAATTCCTGGACTGGTAGGAGAATGCAATTGAATCGCTACTTTGACAACTTTAGCATGATGACGACATTTCATTCCAATAATAGCATGTCCCATTTCATGAATGGCAATACGGTTCAACATGTCGTCTTGAAATTCATGGGGGGTCGGTTGCCACCCCACCATCACCCTGTTTATAGATTCATCTAAATCGCTTTGACTAAATAATTCCCTGTTGTCTCTTAATGCATTCAGCATTGCCTCGTTTAGCCAGTTCTCTAATTGTGCGCCGGAAAATCCAGAAGAAGCACTTACTAAATCCAACAGGTTGATTTCTGATGAACAAGGTTTACCCTGTAGATGAATATGTAAAATGGATTCGCGAGTTTTGGCATCAGGCTGACCAATAAAGATACGTTTGTCAATACGTCCCGGTCGAGTAAGCGCAGTGTCCAAAATATCAGCACGGTTGGTCGAAGCAATTATGAAAATACCGTCAGAGTGTCGGAAACCGTCCATCTGTGAAAGCAATTCATTCAATGTGGAATCACGTTCTGACGAAGATGTTTCACCATCCGAAGACCTCTGTTTACCTAAAGCGTCAATTTCATCAATGAAAATAATACAGGGTGTGTTTTTACGAGCCAAATCGAAGAGTTCTCGAATGCGAGAAGAACCGACTCCCACGTATTTCTCTTGGAATTGAGAACCGGAAACAGCAATAAACGAGACGTTTTTCCCACATTCCCCGGCGAAAGCTCTTGCTAAAAGAGTCTTGCCATTTCCAGGGGGGCCTTCTAATATTAAACCTTTTGGAATACGAACATTGTATTTAGAATATTTCGTGAAATTTGCCAACAGGTCGGTACATTGCAACAGTTCTTTTTTGATGTTATCATAACCACCTACGTCTCTGAAAGTAACAGGGGAATTTGTTACAATTTCGAAATTATCGGATTTTTTAGGACTCTTTTTGTCATTTCCACCACCCCAAGAACCAAAACCCCTGTTTGTTTTTGATGGACTCTCTGCATATGAAGGCCGTTCATTTTTTATTTCGTCGTCCTCGTCTTGTCCCAAATTGTCTTCGTCATCGTCGTCGTCGTCATAGTCGTCTTCGTCGTCTTCGTCGTTGAAATTTTCCGGTTCTGGGTCTGGTTCTTTATTATACTGTTTATCCGGTTTAATCCATATTACCCATTTTCGCCGAGGTTCTTCACCATCACTTTCTTCTATTTTTTCAATACCTTTTTTCTCTTGTTCGCGAGACTTTCTCGAATTTAATTGAGCCAACAGTCTTTCATAATATCCCCTTTTTCGAATAGGAAAGTAGTTACGACGCTTAATAGGAGCATTTTCACTACCCTGTTGCGAATAAACAGGACTATAACAAGCTGTTTGATATTTTATCCTGTTGTTCAAAAAAGCCAATGTTTTTGAAAACAATAAAGCAAATATTACTCGCATTTTTTACTATATTCAAGAGTTGTTTTTTTATGTTCTTATGAGAACAAAAATCTTGACAAAATTGATTACAAGTCCCTGTTGTAAATTAAATACAACTCTGTATTAAATACAATTCATAATATTTATAAAGTTTCAAATAAAATGCCGTGTGAATTCTGTACTCGTTACCATATTCAACGACCAAACGAACCTACTATTGCTGATAGTCATACCCTATCCAATTGTCGTATGATTATTCCAGATGTGGAGTATAATCATCAAAGAAACATGGAACACGCACGTCATCCATCAATTCATCATACACCAATATTTAACATCAATATATTACCAAGACCCGTTTTAAAACGTCTCGCAAGACGCCTTGGTTCAACAATGAACAAGAGTGTGGATAACCTTCGTCGATTTTGTGTTGAATATTATCATTCTGTCCGGTCTGCTCATTTGGACATGTTGATTTATATAAGAGATGTAGAGACGACTCAACAACAGCCTATACATGTTCAAGATGAAAGAAATACGAGTGAAGTTGTACGCAGGGTTCTCGCCAATATTTCAAATTCAAACAGAAGAGATTCGATTGCAAATAATGAAAACACACAACCTGTTGATACCACAACCGTTTTGCATCGTCCATCTTATTTAACAAATAATCAACGAAATATCAATCGTGTTGTACCACCCGGAAATACGTTTCCCAATGATGATGTAATTCCCATTGATGAAATATTTAGATTTAATAACTTTATTGCAAATGGTTCTCTACAACAACCACAACCACAACCACAACAGCCTAAAGTCGTTTTACAATTAATAAAGAATTTAGATACGGGAAAGGACGAATGTACAAAAAACAACTGTTGTATTTGTTTGAATAAAGAAATATATATTACAACCAATTGTCGTCACGAATTCTGTAATTGTATTTTACAACATATTTCTAAAAACGGCGTATCATGTCCAATGTGTCGTCAAAGAATTTACGAATTGAATTATCATGACAACAACTACTTGGACACCACTGTTAAAATGTTACCATTGTTGCCAGTTCCTTTACAGAATTTATTTTATACAGAAGAATCCGATTCCGATGCATAAAATAATTCCGACTTTTTTTATCCCTCCTCAACGGGTACTTTTTGATACGATTCAAGAGATTAACATGATAATGAGTGTAAAAACAAAACAGGGGTGTAATAATGTAAAAAATAAGATAAAGATTAAAAACCATAATAATAAAATACCTGATTATATTACATTTAGCATAACAACGATGGAAAACCAAACCATTAAATACAGTGCGGAAACCGAATTATCACACACCAAAAAAGTGTCAACCTCGGTTTCCGAAATCGAAGACTTTTTAATTCCGGATGAGAACCGATTTGTTATGTTTCCAATACGTCACAATGATGTTTGGGAAATGTATAAAAAACAGGTGGATTGTTTCTGGCGTCCAGAAGAAATTGATTTATCTAAAGATTTGACCGATTGGGCGAAATTAACTACAGATGAAAAATATTTTATATCAATGGTGTTGGCTTTTTTCGCGGCGAGTGATGGTATTGTAACAGAGAATTTGGCTCAGCGATTTATGAAAGATGTTCAAGCGGCAGAAATGAGGGCTTTTTATGGATTTCAAATAGCGATGGAAAACATACATTCTCATACATATTCCCTTTTGATTGAAACTTACATCAATAATTCCCAAGAAAAAGACAAATTATTCAAAGCGATTGACAATTTCCCCTGTATCAAGAAAAAGGCTGATTGGGCACGACACTGGATTGAAAACAGGTCGTCTTTTGCAACACGCCTTGTAGCTTTTGCCTGTGTAGAAGGGATTTTTTTCAGTAGTAGTTTTGCATCCATTTATTGGTTAAAGAAGCGAGGATTAATGCCTGGATTAACATTCAGTAATGAATTGATTTCAAGAGATGAAGCATTACATACCGAATTTGCGGTTCTGTTGTATTCTAAATTGAACAAAAAGTTATCTTCGAAACAGGTTGTTAAAATAATTAAAGAGGCTACTGAAATCGAAACCATGTTTATTACTGAATCAATACCCTGTAAATTAATCGGAATGAACTCTGACCTTATGAAACAGTATATTCAGTTTATAGCTGATAGATTGTCACTACAACTGGGTTACGAAAAAATATATGGAACAACAAATCCATTTGATTTTATGGAAATGATTTCTATTGAAAACAAATCCAACTTTTTTGAAAAACGCATCAGCGAATACTCTTTAACAAATACAGATATGAAAGATGCATTCGACTTTTCCTGTTGCGATTTTTAAGAAAAAATATATTTGTATAATGCTGTTGCAATAAATACGAGTATTATACAAATTCGGCTATCGCATGAATAGATGGGTCATTGAGTTCATAACGTATACCCACGATTTTTACTGTAATGGGAGCATTCCTTTTCATTTTTGTTTCATCGGAGAATAATGGGTGTAAATATTCATGGTCGCGTAAAATATACAAATTAAGCGGTTTTTCACCGTTTTCAGCTAAAGCGAAAGCGTGAACCCCTGCTTTGGTAATATCAGAAATGGTAGCATTTAAAATCATTCCTTCAACAGGACAACATATTTTGCATCTAAATATTACAATAAATTCCACGCCGGAACCTGTCAAAACCCCTGTAGAATATTGTTCAATCGAAATTGAAGAAGATAAAACCCACCCTTCTTCGATACATTTTCCATCAACGCGTTTTTTTATGAAATTCAACAGGTTGGTGTCTAAATCGGAATTTATTTCAGTTATAGGGAGAACCACGCGTTTTTCTAAAAGGGCGTTGCTGAATAAACCATCTGTTTTTTTGCCACCGCCTTCCATAATATTCCCCTGTATATTTGCAATCGTCGTCATTTTTTATTGAATCGTCTTTTATTTGTATACTGATTTGATTCTTTCCGACGAATCAATTTTTTGTATTTCTTTTTCGCAAGAATCCAAATATTGTAGTTCTCGGGGTTTTAGTTTTTGAAAAAAAAGCGTGTTATTATATTGTACAGAAAAAACGCCACCCGAGTATGTTTTATACAAAATAAACACACCTGTTTTTACTACAGGGGTTTGTACCTCTGCAGAGTCCTGTTTAAATTGAACATCCAAAACTATACCACCTGATGTCAAATTACCATTTTCCGGATTTATCCAACGAATATATCGTCCTTTTAACAACTGGTGTAGTTCTTGAATAACCACATATTGTCCTAAAAGTTTTTCGCATATTTCAACAGGGTTCTTTATGTTGGGATACAAAAGAACCATATCACCAATCTCCTGTTGAATATCCTCCGATGTTCTGTTTAGAACAAGAGAAAAATCGTTATTATCATCTTCAAACATTTTTACAATGTATACTATATTTCTTTTTTACGTCATTGTACTTGCTATTACACCGTTTCTAAATGACAACAGGTAGATATTCCAGAGTTTGATTATCATACACTGTTGCAATAAAGGGTTTATTATATCCTTGAACATACAGGGTGTCACCTGATATGATTTCGTCACAACCATTTTCACTCATACATGGTCTTTTCCCGGAATAAACAGGTAATTTAGTGTTTATACTACCAACACCATTGGCGATTGTATAGTATTGCCACTTTTGTCGATTGCGCATGGTTAAACGTCCCATTAATGGCAAAATAAGAGTGCCATCAGCCCCAGTTGGGACTTCAGATGAAGCCGTCAAAATACCAACCTGTTGATATCCGGAAGGAACACCCTGTGTTTTAATGTTTATGGGCATTGCAACGACGGGTTGACTGCTTATAACAGGTTGTGTTTCATACCCTAAATAGGGATATGTATATACTGGTGGAAAGTATGGGTCATCTAAACGTTCATTTCTACTGGAAATATTGACATTGTTGAGAACGGTTGGTGGTGAACCACCCATAGAAGAGTCTGTTGGCATACGAACTGGTATATTCCAATGATGAAATGGGATAATAAACAGGAGGAAAGTAAACAACAGGATGATGATTAAATACAACAGCGTGTTATTATCATTAGCTACACGTGGAATATTTCCTTTATATCGGCGCATTCTAAACAGGATAATATATTACGATTTATTATAACAGGGCATTTTATAATCCGTGTTGAATATTGCTAAAAATGAACGCTGAAAAAACCTCGAAAAATATGGATGTATTTGATTGGACAGACGATACGAAATTACACCCATCCACAAAAGTTGTTTTGAATTATACAGGGGGTCTAAGAATAAAATTCAACGAAAATGTTCAAAAAACTGTCAGTAAAAACGGTTATTTATTAGCCGGTCCTTTTCCTCAAGAGAAAGATAGTGTTCACTTGTTAATAAACGACAGACAATATTACATTTCCAAAATTTATGTTTTAGCAAAAGAGGTTGTAATACAACACGAACCTTTTACAAACGGCACACCTGTTTCTGTACGTATACCCATTGTATCAGCCAGCCCACAAAATACGAAATTCACCTGTATTGACCGTCTTTTAACAAGCACCCCACTTGTTAGTTTTCAATTAAATAGTCTGTTGAAAGAGGGTTCATTAGCCGCTATTTACGACGGTGGAACTGTATTATATTTACAAAGGGGGATTTCAATTCAGACAGTTATCCCTACGAAAAACGCAGTAAATCCATTTGATGAAATGGGTATATCGCTGTTTGAACCAGACTATACACTTGTAAATATTCATTTGGGTGATGATACAGGAAAAAAGGAGGGGTTCTCAAACCCCATGTATAAAATAAAAGAGGGTATGGATGATATGGAAGACGATTTAGAATGTACACCTTTCGATATTGGGGCTGACAATGTCCAGTTTATGCAAGTTCCGATTGCTGATGAAACGATTTCTGGACAAACAAACAAGAACACGATGTATGGTATTCTTTACATGTTTTACATGGGTATTATTGTTATGGTTCTTGCTTTTTTAACACCGTTAATAGTTAAATCGACCATTTCAAATGTTTTGAAAGATGGTGAAAAAAACAGTGATGTAATGACGAATTTTAAAAGTATGTTTGTTTTGTTTTTTATGTCTGTGTTTCTGGCATCTGTTTTTATAACTTTGGACGGTTCTCAGCGAAATAATGTCGATGAAAGTAAAGCCGGATTGATTATTTTTTTCTTGGCGTTTTCATGTTCTTCAATATTTGTAGTATATACTACTGTAAGTGGGGTTTTAAGAGAAAATACAGGGAAGAAATGGGATATCGGAAAAGTTACTGAATTCCTGTTTGAATGCCTACCCCTTAAAAAATACAGCAGTATTTTCTATATTTCAGCTGTTATATTTATTATTTTCTATTTGGTAATTATTTTCAATGAAAAAGTATTGAAAGGCCCTTTTTATTCTTCACCTTATTTAGTTAGTTGGGGAATTTTCATGTCTTTTACTCTCGGCATTTTATTTGCCTATTTAAAAGGATATATCAATCTAAACCAACCACTCGGTAATAATCCAAATTTTACAAGGCCTCCTAACTAAATATGAAAACAAATATAAAAATAAAAATGAATAAAAAATAATAATAATGAGTTTCTTCATTGATAAAATAAAATCATTAACAATACTTGATTATCAGAATATTTCCCTGTTTTCTATATCAACCGCTTCTATTTTTTCATATGTTTACTACAACTATTTTTACGATATTACGCCGTTTAAATCGACATTGTGTTCCTTTTTTACCAACCAATGTACAATAAGTGGATTCACTCCGTATGAAATGATGATACCATTCGTCGGATTACACGCTTTTATCGATTTTTTCATGTCCAAAACGTATGATTTGAAACTCCACCATGTATGCATATTGGGTATTATTGGATATAACTATTATTTCAGTGTAGCATTAGAAGATAGAATTCCATTCTTACAACCATTATTAAATACAGAGGTTTCGTCTCTTTTTTATGTGTTTAAATATTGGATACCCAAGAATTCCATTCTTTTTCAAATAAACGCCGTCCTGTTTTATACAACCTTTTTTAAATTTCGAATATATGATTTTTACAATAAAATCGTTCTTCAACACGGTGTTTTTGAAAATGTGTTTGTAAAATATTCCAACTCGAATGTATTTGCATCCTCTGTTTTACTAATTTCCTGTTATGGATTATTTATGCTTAATTTATATTGGTTTCTCATTATTCAAAAAATCCTGTATAAAAGTCTGAGTAAATTCTTTGTATTCAACACGGATGTGATTTGTCATTTTTTGTGTAGTTATATACATTGGATAAATGTTCCCTTATCCATTTGTATTTATACCAGAAATCCTCATGAAAAGTATTTATTGGATATAATGGGTATATTGTTTCTTAGTGTATCTTCTTATACATACCATTATGATATTTACAATCGATTGTCTGAACGAAAAATGGATAATTACTTGATACCCAATGAGGAAAACATTGTTTTTTTTATGAACGATTCTCTGTCTATACATACCCGGAGTTTTCTCGTTGTAGCTACCAATTATTATAATAGTCCTAACCTTTTGTCGATTTCATTTATATCGGGATTATCACACCTTTCGTGTTTCTATCATGTCATGAGAAATATTTTAGAACTTTTTATTGACCCAGAAGAAACCAAAGAGACGTTTATGTACTGTCATAACATATTAATGACTTTACCGATTATGTGTGATGCATTTTTGATATCTATTAATTCACCCAAGGAAATATCTATTCCTTTCTTATTTGTAAATATATTTATCGGGTTATTGTATACGATTGAACCCTTTTACAAATTAACACACGCGTTTTTTCATATATGTTTGATTGCACAAAATTATTATTTGTGTCTGTCCAACACTAGATAATATCTTATTTGTTGTAAAAAACAAATAATATACAAAAGAAGACAAACAGAATCACGTAAAGAAATAGTAGGGTAGAGTTTTGTAAAATAATTTCAAAGCCCCCACCGTTTTTCTGTTGTATTCATTGCAATTTTTTAAAATGGCCTGTAGTGGAACAAACTCAAAATCCCACATTTCACCATATTTTGACACACTTCGTTTCTGCAATTCCCACATGATTTTTTTAACATAATCTAAATGATATATTTGATGGAAAAAAACAGCATAATGGTCAGCAATACCTAAATAAGTCATTGGAAAATCAGCATACTGAAATAATTCTTCACAGCATTCGCGTTTAATAGTCTGCAATGGCAATTCCTCAGCAGAACATCTCCCGCCCTTGACAATTCCTTTTCTCACCAAAGGGCCAGATAAATGACGATAATGAACTGTCCATTCCCCTGTTGAAGGATTGCACAGTGGTGTATCGTACCTTACTTCGGTTTTTAGAATTTCCCCGATTTTTTTAGCCATTCTACGAAAATAAGTGGCACGACGATATTTTTCACCATTCCCGTGTTTACAAGTAAAAGAAATAAATCTTTGCGCTCTTTTTATATTGACACCCTGTTCTAAAAGGGTTTGACAAATATTGTAATTATCCTCAATGTAATTGGATTCTTTTCCAACCAATACAGATATTTCACCATGATTTTTATCACGATACCAAATAATTAATGAAGACCCCTTTATTTCTGTTGTTGACATTATACACGACTTACTACAAATATACAAATTTACAACCCTATTTTACATATACTGTCGAAATGTTTTTATGTATTTTTACAGTTGGATTACTTATTATTATCATAAAATTCCATAAAAGATTCTTTCAAAATACGTAATTCTGTTTCGTCTTTTGATTGACTTAAATAATATTTCAACAGGGGGTAAAATTCTTTTAAATAAGAAAACGTAAGTAACGTACACAACCCAATATTTAGTTCTTCTGTCATAAAAATAGAAGCAGTCTTTGTATATAGATTTTTCCACCATTCATCATCCTGTGTTTGTGAAAAAATATAATCCATTCCTTTAGATACATGGTCGTTATCAAACACGTCTGTTAATTCGCTCATTATATCACTATTTATGCGAAAAATTCGACAAAACAACTGTTGATATTCTTCATCTGTTTCATATTTTATTTCTTCTAATGGAATCTCTAAATCAATCGGTGTTGTCATAATTAGTTTGTATATATTTTGTTTTGGAATTATTTTTATGCTTTTATGCTGTTTTTTCACATGATTATTTTACAATAAAACTACAGGAGTTAGGTCTGGGTTTGTTCTGAACCCGACCCTGTTGAATCCTACAGGTGGTTGGGTTTGGGTTTGGGACCCTGTGGAATCTACAGGTGGTTGAGTCTGGGTTTGGTTTTGTTCTGAACCCGACCCTGTTGAATCTACAGGTGGTTGAGTCTGGGTTTGGTTTTGTTCTGAACCCGACCCTGTTGAATCTACAGGTGGTTGAGTCTGGGTTTGGGACCCTGTTGAATCTACAGGTGGTTGAGTCTGGGTTTGGTTTTGGTCTGAACCCGACCCTGTGGAATCTACAGGTGGTTGGGTTTGGGTTTGGGACCCTGTGGAATCTACAGGTGGTTGAGTCTGGGTTTGGTTTTGTTCTGAACCCGACCCTGTGGAATCAGGTGTTTTAGAAACCAATGAAAATCCTAAATGAGAATTAACCCAATTAATAATATAATCGTCTGATTCTGGCCAACGTAAATAATCTTCTCCTTGTAATTTCAAAAATCTAATATCAATAATGTTACGGTTGGTATCAAGTAGTTTTACAACAACATCAGCTGATGTATAAAGAACAACACGTTCAATAGACACATCTATATATGAAACATTTCTAACAGTGGTTATATTGTAGGGATTTATTTGAATTACTTTTCCTTGGTTCATAGTTGATTATTTAGCGAAATAACTATTATAATAATATAATATAATAATGGATTTATATTCTTTTCCGAGAGCGGGACAATTCGATGTATCTAAATATGAATCTAGAGGAGGAAGTAAAAGACGACATAAAAAAACATCAAAAAGAGGGTCTATACAAAAAAAGGCTACTGTTCGTAAAACAAGACGTTATACACTGTCGAAGAAAAAGTAAAACTTGAAAAATATTAGCACATATACAAAAATATTATGTAAATATAATATATAATAGATAATGGTAAATAGACCTCATAGACACGTTGAAGACGGATTATATCATATTAAAGGAAATACATATAAAGAATTATTTGGTTCAAGACAACAGGTGTTTACCGGAACTGCGTATAAAACTCGCGGTGAATTAGTAAAAAGTGATTTTTTAATGAATAAATGGGGGCGAATTGTTAGTAAAAAAAAACACGCCACAGCCAAAAAAGAACGTCGACTAGAGAAACACGGGTATTTTGCTAAAAAAGGGGGATTCGGTTATGTTAAAAAAACTATCAAGAACCAACGCCCCAGCAATAAAACCAGAAAATCCATACAATCATAATTCACAAATTACACATATTTATTTTAGCAACTTATTGTAATAGTTTTCATTTCAATTACAATAATGACTTATAAGAACCCTCTTTCATGGATAGATATAGTTTATTTTATCATTCTTAAAATAATAATTGTGGTTGTATATCGTTATGTTAGTGAATATTTGGTATGGGTTGTTATATACATTTCAACTTTTATCTTTGTAATATATTCAATATACCTGCTTGTTGTGTATAATTACAATGACGAAAACATAAAAAAGACTTCAAATTATTTAGAGAACCCTTGGTATCTCTTATATTCCTTTTTGGTCATTCCGGTTTTTTATTTAGTTATTTACCTGTGTGAAATGCCGATGGACCCATTAAACAAACTGTTTATTATTCTTTTTTGGGAAATAGTAACTTGGTTTACTTTTCTGTTACTTTTATTCGTCGACACATTCCACTATCTCTTTAATATGGAGATTTTAGTAAATATTTACGACTTTTTTAAAGGGAATAACAACAGTTCGACATCGTCAGTTCCAGATACTACTAATTTGAAAAATAACGAAACTCCTTCAAATACGCCTCCTAATGTAAAAGACACATCAGCCAATTTAGTTAGCAATGAAGAAGTGTTTTTCGTCGGAAACAATGAATTTACTTACAAGGATGCACAAGCCGTTTGTGAAGCCAATAATTCGAAATTAGCTACTTATGAACAAATTGAAAAGGCTTATTTAGACGGTGCTGAATGGCTTGGTTATGGTTGGAGTTCTGGACAATATGCTTATTTTCCATTACAAAAGGAGACTTGGAAAAAGTTAAGTGAAAGCGACGTCGACGGTAACACTGGTATTAGCAAAACGCGACCAGGTATTTCAGGAGGATATTTCAGTAATCCCGACATTAAATTTGGAGCCAACTGTTTTGGTGTTAAACCTGCAAAAAAGAAAAATGACATACAGGCCAATCTAAGTGAGCCCATTATTCCTAAAACGGCGAAAGAAAGAGAATTAGAAGGAAGAGTCAATTTTTACAAACAAAATATGGACAAAATCAATATTTTTTCGTTTAATGAAAAGAAATGGTCAGAATATTAGCCAGAAAAACAGCCAAAGAGTTCATCATCTATCGATCCGCCCAATGTTGTATTTATACTCTCTGTAGCTCCGGGAACAGGAACTGTTAAAGGGTGTATCGACCCTCCACGAACGATATTTTTTAATGAAGTACTAACTAAACCAATTGGAATAAAAAACCCCTGTAATCTTGGTTCTTTAATCGATTTCAGTGAAAATCCCGCTGATTCAACTGTTGTAGAAATGTTTTCTAAATATGACATTTTTTATTCTTTGAATTACAATGTCATATTTTTTCATATTTTTATTCATTCAAGAACGTAACGTTTCTATGTATTGCAACAGGTCTGTTTTACTACAGCTCAAATAATCCCCTGTAAACCCTTGTATATTGTAAAACTGAACCGAATTTTTACCTCTTTTATTTTTCGCGGCGTTCTGTTCTTGTGACAACATTACAAAGGGTCCATATTTACCGTTTCTAACAGAACAAGTACTATCAAGGGTTCTCAACAGGGTTGATTTCGGGGGATGTTTTCGTGGTTTACGCTCTTCATCCAAGCCCCCTGTTGTAATGTCTTGTACTTTTGGATTGTTCTTTTCTTCAATCCAAGAAATGGCATCTTCTAATTGAATGCTATGAATATCAATATTTCTTGGAATGGAAACCGTACTGTTTCCAGAAACACATCCTGTTGCCCCTTCTACTTCCGGTTCTTGAACAGGTTCATAGTAGCTTATATACCATCCAAAAGGTCCCTTTTTAATGCGAACGTCTTTCTCCATATATTTCCCTAAATAATCGGTTTTATTTGGAAATTCCAACAGGTCGTTTGCTGAATACCCCCCTGGTGTATTTAGCCTAACGAAATCGAGCTTTACATTCTTGACTGGATAATATTCTACTGTCCCATCTTCCAAGACGGTTTTTAAAACGTTTCCGAAACTTTGTATTTGAAATTCATAAAGTCCGTCTATTTTAGGAATACTTTTACGTTCCACAGTTCTCAACGGCACTGTTGATTCTGTTATGGTACTTTGACAATTTAGACATACCGTCTGTTTGGTGATTTCTCCTTCAGCTACCTTGTCTAATTCTCTTTCCATCTTACAGGTGTAATCATAAGAAAACAATGAATCGAAATAAGTCATTAAAAATTCGATTGTCATAATACCGATTGTTTGAATAACCAATCTGTTTTGTTCCTTTCCAATCCAAATGTCATGCCATTCCTGTTTTGGCATTTTCGGTTCTTTTGAACAATCTTTGGGTTCTATTTCTAGAGAGAAATTACAACAGGGTGTTTTTGTCCCTTTTATATCGGTAATTTTGACATAACCTCTTTCAATAATGGTCTCGATTAAATAGGCGTATGTCGAAGGACGACCAATTCCTCGTTTTTCCAACTGTGTAATTAAAGAAGCCTCGCTATAATGTTTAGGCGATTGTTCAAATAATGGAGAGCTTTCCAATTTCAAACAGGAGTTATCATTTCCCTCTTCATTCGACACAATGCTTTGAAAAAACATGTGGGTTGTTTTTTGAATAGTAGCCTGTTGTGTCAATACTTCCGGCGTTTTACCTAGAGCTGTCCAACCGTACTTTATTGGTATTTCAATCGCGTGTTTAAAAACACCATTCAGTGTCTCAATGTAGGTTCTTTTAGGTGTGGCTATTATTTCAACGTCTTCGAAAATAGCTGGAGGCATACAGGATTGAACCGTGTTTTTCCAAATATACTGATACAGGGTGTTAAGGGAACTACTTTTTACCATTGTATTTTTGTCAAAACCATCGTTATTTGAATTATTCAAAGGAGCGATGTATGAAGTTGTAGCCAGACATGTAACACGTATGGCTTCATGAGGTCCTAAAATTTTAGAGGGATTACAACAGGGGTTATCTACTCCGAATTCTAAAGACCCCCTGTTGAGAAAATCCTGAGCTTGTTTTACAAACACTTCCGAATAATTCTCCGAGTCGGTTCTCATATAAGTGATATAACCCTCTTGATATAGAATTTGACACAAAGACATTACTTGACTGGGTGATATTGATGTATAATTTTGCAAAAGACGAGCTGTTGTAAAAGGTTTAGGTGATTGAACCACACGTTGCTTCTTCTCACAAATGGAAAACTTGAAAAGAGGGTTGGTCTGAATATCCCTGTAGATATGCAACAGGTTGGTTTCATTCAAATTTTGGGAATATGTAAAAGGTAGCATTTTATTGGTAAAATACCCAATTGTTTTCCATTTATCTTCAGTGTTTGATTTCTCCCGATTAAAGTTCTCGTAAATAAGTCTTAGAGCCACTGTTTGACAGCGTCCTGCAGAAAGAGCATCTTTTTTGGATTGACACACGTATTTCCATAAAAGGGGTGATATTTTAAAACCAATCAACAAGTCAATAACCTGACGAGCCTGTTGTGATTGAACCAGGTTTTGATTTACTACAGTGGGATTTTTGACAGCCTCGTTTATCGCCTGTCGGGTTATTTCGTGGAATTTTATTCTGGGGGTATCCAGAGGAAGATGAAAAAGAGTCAAGATATGCCATGCAATCGCTTCGCCTTCACGGTCATCATCAGTAGCAATCAAAACCCTGTTGGATGGATACACTGATATTAAGCGTTGCATATTTTGAATATGGGTTTTTTTATCGGGAAGAACGGAATATTGTATGTGAAATGTTTTGTCTTTTATTTCAATGGCGTTAAGACCTTCAATATATTGAAGATGACCGAGAGTAGCTATACATCTATATTCTGGACCTAAATATTCTTCTATTTTTTTACATTTAAATGGCGATTCAACAATAACCAACCATGAAGAATCCCCTTTAGATGGAATATATGAACTCTTTATTTTAGCCACTGTTTTTTTCATTTCTTTTATTTGTTTGATTTCACCAGATGTTTTCTTCATTTTTAAACAGGATGTTTTTTATGGGGACTTGTTTTTTATACTTTATCTTTTTAGTAAAACCCCTGTTGGAACCGTGTAGATTGCGTTAAAAGGCTTAAAGAAAATAACATTAAGTATAATATACTATTGAAATAATGGCTAGAAAAACTTCCTCATCCGTGCAAGCATCTACAGAAAATGTTGAAACCAATGTAACTCAAACACAACCTGTTGAAACAACAGAGAAGGTTGTAGCTCCAAAGAAATCTAAAAAAGTCGAAAAGGTGGCATCAGTTGAAGAAACCGTCGTTCCTTCTGTCCCACCTTCTGTAACGGTTCCTGAACCTGTTGTTGATACTCCACCAGATAACGAGATTATCGAGGTTACTGATGTGTCTAAATTAGATAGTGATGTTGTAGGTCGTTGTGTCGAATTCGCTTCCAAATTACAAAACGCTACCATCCAATTAACTTCTCTGAGAACCGAATTTAAGCAATTAGAAAAACAGCTTTTAAAGGAGATTAAAACTCTTCAAAAAACCAAGGGAAGAAAGAATAAAATCCCATCAGCAAACAGAAAACCAAGCGGATTTGTAAAGCCATCCAACATAACTGTTGAATTAGCAGAGTTCTTAGGCTTACCATTAGATGTTAAAATTGCGAGAACCGAAGTTAGTAAGGAAATCAACAAATACATAAAAGCAAACAATCTTAAAGACCCAGCGAATGGTCGAAACATTAACGCTGATGCAAAACTTACCACTCTCTTAAAGTTGGGCAATGAAGACAATTTAAACTATTTTAATTTGCAAAAGTACATGAAACACCACTTTATTAAACCACCTGTAACAAAATAAAATAGCCTGTGGCAAAATAAAATAGCCTGTGGCAAAATAAAATAGCCTTTGGCAAAATAAAATAGCCTTTGGCAAAATAAAATAGCCTTTGGCAAAATTTTACAAGAGAACCATCCAAGGTTCAGTATTTTGTCTGTCCTTAGACAATTTTTATGTAGATAGAACAAAAAATTAAATAAAATTGAATTCTTTTGGTTTGTATTCCTTTCTTCATACTAACCAAAATAAGTATTATAAGTTAAACACGAATAATTTACGAAATGTCTTCTGAAAATAACACTCAAATCATTGTAAACCCTGTTGACACCTATGTGGTTGTTCAAAAGAGGCGTATTTACAAGAAAAAAGTTACAACAGAAACAACAGAAGGGGATGCTTCTGTTTTTGAACCAGATATTGATGACATTTCTTCCACAATGTCTGTTTTATCATTAGATGAACAAAAAACAAAACCTAAACAAAATACAGTTGAAATTGTTAATCCAACAACACCTGTTATTATGGACGACGAGTCTTCAAAACACATAGTTGTTATGGAGCAAACACAAAATACTTCCTCTATTGATGAAGTAACATCACAACCTGTCAAGAAACCAAAAGCTCCCAGAAAACCAAAAGTCGTTCCTGTAGATGGTGAAACTTCAAATGAGACAGCCCCTGTTGAAAAGAAGGTAAAAGCTCCCAGAAAACCAAAAGTAGCCCCTGTTGTTGGTGAGGCTTCAAATGATGCGACAGTTACTACTCCTGTAGTTGGTGAAACAGTAGCCGTCGAAGGTTCAAGCGAAACAACCCCTGTAGTAAAGAAAGTAAGAGCTCCCAGAAAACCAAAAGCCGTCCCTGTAGTTGGTGAAACAGTAGCCGTCGAAGGTTCAAACGAAACAGCCCCTGTAGTTGGTGAAACAGCCCCTGTAGTAAAGAAAGTAAGAGCTCCCAGAAAACCAAAAGCCGTCCCTGTAGTTGGTGAAACAGTAGCCGTCGAAGGTTCAAACGAGAAGAAAAAAAGGGTGGTAAAAAAACAAGATAAATCGGAGAAACAGTCTGATGAAAACCAAATAAAATTGCATAGTTCTGAATTACCAAAGAATATTGAACAATTTTCCAATATTCTTAAATCATTTATTAAACAGACTAATAGATATACCACACTTGCAGAGGACAAACAGGGTGTCATCTATCCAGTCTTTTTGAAAATAACAGGGGATTTCAATGAAGAATCCAACAGTTACCCGTGTGAATTTTACAAGGTTCAATATACGACAGATGAAGAAACAGGATACATAACATGCAAACCGAATTGGAGTTCAATCTTAAAAAAGGGCGTATTAAGTATGAACCAATGTTTCAATATTCTACCATTTGACAGGGATGTAAATTACATGTATTTACAACCTCTTCAAACCCCTGTTGATTAAAAATAACAGGGTTATAATAATTGTCGTTTAATATAATTTATAGAATCAAGAGGAGCCTCTGTAAAAGTGTGTTTGAGAGTATCACCTATTATACTCGGTTTGTCTGGATTAAAAATAGGATTACCAAATACTTTTGCAATACCTAATTGATATTTTTGTTCTTTACCATTTTTTTTATCATTTGAAAGATTAGCCTGTATATTATTTCTAGTTGTGGTAATATCGGGTTGGGTATTACTTGTAATAGTGTATAATCTTTTGGTTATATTTAATACTATTTTAACAATTGAAATTCCCCAGAAAATCAAAATGAAATACAATAAAGGGGCAAACATTTGAAAATCTTTTACATTTTGATATATTGTCATAAACATTATTAAAAATACTATGATAACAGAAATAGATAACCAACTTTCCTCCATCCAAAACATTTGTCTATTAAAAATGTCTGTATATTTTTCTGAATAAATACGAGCATTTAATAACAGGTATTCTCTCATTTCACTAACAGTATCAAAATAACGTCCTATTATACCTCGGTCCTTCCTCTTCGTTTCACTAAACGAAATAATACCAAAAGACATGAATATAATATAAACGAAAACAGTCAATTTACCGATTGAAATCAACGCGGCGTTGATAGACCATAGAAAAACACCTTTAATGAGTGAAATTACTAAATAAATCATACTCGGTGAATAGTTTGTAGATGCAGGAGTAAATCCAATAGAGCCATGACTATAAGCGCATATACGTAAAACCGCAAAAAGCAAAACTATCAAATAAATAATATCAAAAACCGGCGTGCTTGTAATTGTAACAAAATAATTAAACAAATAATAGATAGCCAAAAACAGGGATATGTGTAGAATGGGCGAAAAATTGTCAGAATTTTCACCCTTTACTCTTCTCCGTATTTTACGAAAAACAGTATCTAACCAAGTAACCAAATAAAAGAGTCCATGAATAAAACCAAACAGATTCGGCCTTTTTTTTTCATAATACTCCCACCAAACCAATAGCGACCATTCCTTCATCTCTTCTTCTTTATTCCCGTTTTGTCCATCTATATAGAGACCAGTCGGTATTACAATATCTTCACTGTAACTGTAAAACAGGAAATAATACCAATTTTCAGTGGCAATATATGAAATAAAAATAAAAACAGATGCGTATGCAATCATTGTAAAGTACTGAATAGCTATTCTCGATTTTTCCTTGTCAATTAAACCATCTGTATTCGTTTCAACAAACATTTTCGTCAATGTTTCGCCCATAATATCTATAAAGTTTGGATGACCATTTATATTAACAAGGTTAAACAGTGCATAAAACATGTTTAAAAAATCCCTTATCATAAGAAAAAAAGCTTTAATTTTATCACTCTGTTTTGAATCTTTATCTCCAATGACATCTGCATGACTTTTTATTTGATTCCAATACCCTTTTAATTCTTCCAAGAATATTTTACCCTCATCTTGAACAGACTGTGTTTGTCCATCTATTTGATTACTTAACGATTTACCTGTTTCTTCCAATGAATCGAAACCTTCTTTTCCAAATGACCAAAACCCTTCTTTTCCGAATGACCAAATTGGTTTCATCTTTTGTGTGAAAAATTCCTGTATAACTTTGTGAACATTCTCAGGATATATAAAATGATTGGTTTCAGAGTCAGGCTTAAATGCTGAAAAAGTATAAGAGGGTTTTATAGTCTCTTCTTTCGGGGGTGTTACCTTGTCACCATAAACACTTTGGATTTTATCAACCTCTTTATAAAACCCATATTTCCCTTTTTTTAATATCGTGGCCGTTTTCAAATCCGGATTATCATTATTTTCCATTTTACATATTACAATCATAAAAAAACATTATTACTTTATGCAACATTCAAGACCCTTTCTTTAGAATGTTGTATAAATACAAAAAATAATTACCACAAAACAACCCTGTTGTTTATTTCACTGTTTTTTTAACGACAACTTTCTTCTTGACAACTTTTTGTACTGATTCTTCCTCTTTTACAACAGGTGTTGTTGGGGAAGTCTCATCCTCTTTTACAACAGGAGTTGGTTGCAAAGCTTCTTCCTCTTCTTGTTTAACGTCTTTTACATCTGTTGTTTTAACAACAGGGTCTTCTTCATTATCACTATCTTCGACATAGGTATCAGCCTGTGGTACTTTCTTAATTTCCGGTTCTGGCTTTGACACTTCTTCAATCGGTGCTGTTGATTGAGATTTTTCTCCTAAAACAGGTAATTCAATACTTGCAATACTAAATGGATTGTATTGTTCACTCGGTTTAACAAAACACAAGACCATATTCCATTTCACACCCCATGCTTTATCACCAGTCCAAATTCCTCCACACTGTATCTTCGCAATAACCTCACTACCCTTTGTAACGAAATCATATGGAGCTTGGTCTTTATTATCTGAAGGAAATAAACGGTTTTTGTTCATGTCGTAAACCTCACAACGCCACACATTGTCATAATTCGACACTTTTAAACTTAGCGTAGGAGCCTTGGAATAATCACTCTTTTTGGTTAATTGGCCTTTATCGTCTTTGATTTTTGGATATTTTAATATATTATACATTTTTGATTTGATGACATCCAACGACATTTCGTCGTCACCAAACCAAGCCAACCGATTCTTGTAGGCTTCTTCTAAAATATTATTTTGTAACTCCTGTAACTTGCTTTTAAACATGTCTGTTTCTTGAGTTGTATATCCTTCATTAGGGAAATTCAAAGACATGTTGAATCTACCAGAAGATACACCTGTATCCGGGTCAACAAAATCTGAAATTCCCCAAGTCTTCATCAAGGGCGATTGAAGAGTAAGCTTGGAATTAATTTGTGTTGAAATGACGTTAATATCCTTTCCGAGTTTGCTTTTCTTGGGTTGAGAAAACATGGTCTGTTTAGGATTCCATGATTCAATAGAAAGACAATCGATTTTCTTATTTTGAGACATTTTGCGATAACTTGTTGGTTTGGTTTGAAAGATTTAATAAACGATAATGCTATGATTCAACGTATGTATGAATAGTATTATTGTATTCTCTTTAAATCAATTTTATCACGATGAGACTGAATGTGTCGTGTTTGAAGATGTCGTGTTTTACAAAAGAACAAAATATCCCTGTAATTTAAGAAATGTTATTAACGATTTTTCTAACTGCAATTATTCTACTTGGATTAGACAGTATTTACCTGTTTTTCTTCAAAGATTATTTTTTGTCTCAAATAAAATCTGTTCAAAATTCCCCTGTTTCTATCCGCATTGGTTCAATGATTGCCTGTTATATAGTTTTGATTATTGGAATATACTATTTTATTATTCGACAAAAAAGAACAATACTTGAAGCATTCCTTTTAGGCATTGTTATTTATGGCGTTTATGAAACAACCAATTATGCCACTCTTCGTCATTGGAAATTACAAACCGTTTTCATTGACACGGCTTGGGGAGGAATCCTGTTTGCCTCAACAGCCTTTTTAGTATATACTTTTTCTCGTTTATTTTTACACCGCGTTAAATAAAAAAAGCAACACGGATACTCTTATATACAACAGGGTTTGTTTACAAAGATTTTTTTAGAAACAATCGAAGAAGGCCTGTTCATTTCTACAGGGTGATTTTCTGTATTATTCATTATACTTCCATCAAACATTTTATTCTCAATAAACTCTTTTGCTAAATATGATTCTCTCCATTCTCTTAACCTTTTCGTTTGTTCCATTCTCCACGCCTTTTCCTCTTGTTCTTTCTTGAATTTCTCCGGATTAACCAATTCACAGGGAAACATATTTTCAACCATTAACAAATCCGAATCACTGTTGTAACGTTTGATATGTTGTTCTTTGCTAACTTTATAAACATTCATCAAAGACTCTTTAATTCGTTCTCTAACAAACATCTGAATAGAAGGCTTGGTCTGTATTTCGCGATAGATAAAATGGTTGATGTTTGAAGAGAAACTATTTCTGCAAATTAATTCTTTAGGAAGTTTGTAAAACACGGAAGGTGTTGAAATCGTGGTTGACATTTTATTCTCTGTTTTCTTGATTGATTGTAAAATTGTATAAATATTACTTGTTAATGTGAAAAATATTTTCAATCAATTTTATTACATTTTCACTATGTAAGGGTTCTTAAATCTCCCTTTTCCTTCTGTAAAAAAATTAATAATTTCCAAAAACCCGGGATTGTGATTGTTCTCTATTTCTTCTTTTCTTGTGTTGGATGGGTTCTTTCAACTTTGTAGTTTTTGTAGTTTTTGTATTTTGACACGACCTTTCCTGTTGTTCTTTTCTGTGTTTTCCAGGATTTACTAATTCTGAAGGAAACATATCTTCAACAATCAATAGTTTAGAACCACTGTTGAAACGTTTCATATGTTGTTCTTTGCTAACTTTATACACATCCAACAGGGCTTGTTTAATACGTTCTCTAACAAATGTCTTAATAATAGGTTTGGTGTGTATCTCGCGATAGATAAAATGGTTGGTGTTTGAAGACGTATTGTTTCTGCAAATTAGTTCTTTAGGAAGTTTGTAAAACACGGAAGATGTTGAATAAATTGTTGTTGACATTTTATTCTGTTTTCTTGTCTTTCTGTCTGTCTGTATGTAAAATTATTTTTACTTGATAATGTGAAAAATAATTTGTCTTGATTTCCAAATCAATTTTATTCTATTTTTTGTAACATTAGAACATACTGTTGATTCTATTTTTAACCGAGGTAAAAGACAATGGTTTATCAACGGATTTAACTGTCTTTGATTTCTTTGCCTGTTTTTTATCCAACTTCTTACGCGTCTTTTCTTTAGATAGCTCCTGTTGAAAATCCGTTTTTGCTTCTTTTATCCAAGCCTTTTTTAAATGTTGAAGTAGAACGTGTTTTTTATGAATAAGTTCTTTTCGCTTTTCCATCAAATCGTAAAATATGGGTTCAAGTTCTTCATTTCTTTTCTTTAAAAAATTAAACATTTCAGAGAATTCACGATTGTTTTCTATTTCTTCCTGTCTTGCCTTGGGTGGTAATTTGTCCAAGAACCGTGTTTTAAATTCATAATCTTTAGTCACTTGTTCTATTTCTGTAGAGTATTTATCTCTTTCTTGACTAAGACCTTCTATTTCACGGTCAACAGAAAGAACCAACGGATGAAGTGACAGTTGTTCTTCCAATGTTTTTGTATCCATATCAACATACGGACACTTTTCCAAAAGTGTCATATAAATACCATCTTTATAACTATTGCTCTTTTTCGTGTTTTCTTTTGTATCGTTTTTCTTTTTTTGATTTAAAGCCTTGACCTCTTTTTCTAATTCCTTCTTTTCTTCGGATAGTTGTGTGGCCGTGGATTTATAATTCTCTTGAATTTCTTTTATTCTTTTAAATATTTCATCAGCCTTTTTCGCTACACCCTTTTCTTTAAGACATTTTTTGTCACCTAAACACCCGGATGCTTCTTCTAGACGCTTTAGAACCTCGCGTTTTGGCCAAGTCTCACTTACCCATTTAGCGAAACCCTTGTTTTTCTCAATTTCTTCTGAAATGACAAGCTGTCTTTGTTCTATATCATCAGCGTTTAATACATCGGGGTCTTTACTCGATTTAATAAAGTGTTGCATTTCCTCCTTATCTTGAAACAACGGAACAGGAACCCGTGTAATAATTGGTTGAGAGAACTCCCTTGCGTCTTTTTCTAAATTCAAATAACTTATGTATCCGGCAATGTCATCCAAATATCGTTTTCGACCTCTTTCCGTAAATTCACCTGTTGATTCTTCCAAATATTTGTCAGTAAAGGAATAGAAAAAATCCGGCATCTGTTCTTTAGAAGGTTTGCATAAATTTACTAATTTGATTAATTCCATAGCATCCACTGTTATAGGTGTAGCTGTCATTAACAATAGACGGACTGAATCTTCACCAGAAACTTCATAAGAATGCATAATTGCGTGATGTAAAGCATCCATGTCTGGTTTTTCGTTTGTATTCAAATCATTACCGCCATATAATTTGTGAGCCTCGTCAATAATCAACAGGGTTCTGTTAAGGGGGTCTTCATCACCATTTATTTTTACCAAATCGGTGTAAAAATTGTTTCTTTTACTCACCAAATTACTAAACTGTTTATAAGACATGGGTTTAATATTCCATGCTTTCGACAATAGTGCCTTTTGGTTTTTACGTTCATTCGGCATATCTAATTCACACTTTAGCAATCTCTCGCGAAATCCTTCATGGCAAATGAACGTATCAAACATGTTTTTCCAAATGTCTTCCTTTAAAGTAGTTCTTGTTACCCATAAAATAGTGTAGCCCTGCTTCTCAAAACTATCTGTGGCAGTAGCAATAGCCGTACAAGTTTTACCAACACCTGTGCCTTGCCATAAAAGCATTCCCTTTATCGGGTTTTCCGGTGTAAAATATCGATGTATGAATTCTTGTGTGGGTGAAAATGGAACTACTCGTTCAGCCTGTTTTTCACAGGTCAATGTTCCTCCAAAAACCTTTAGTTTTGGTTCAACAAGTAGTTGTTCGGATGGAACGACTGGTTTTGGTTTTCGGATACATCGGTTCTCCATTACAATGTTTTTCCACTGACAACAGTCGAAAAAGTTTTGTCTAATAAAGGACCTTGTATCTGTATGGTTAAGCCGTTTCTTAGGAAATGAAACAGGGTGTTCAGACCCACCTGTTTTCCAATTTGAACCGCGTTTTTCAAGAGTAAAATCGGCAAATGAACCGCCATCTATCTTTTCTTTGATGGGTGGCTTTTTATCAGGAGAAAAATCGTGAATTTGTTTAGTGAGGTCATAATCAACCGCACCAACAATTGTAGCTTCTTCCAATTCCTTTGCAAAAGCCAACAAACGCAAATCTACACGATTGGTTTTTAGATACATGTCGAATAGGGACTCTGAAAACATTAATTTCGGTTGAATTTCCGGAGGAATGACTAAATCATAAATAAACACGTGTAGTGGCCACCCACGTGTAGGATGAAATGTTAAACCAGCTTGACCGCATTTTCTTGTTCCGCGTCCAATGATTTGTTTCTGATCGGCCATATTTGTTGGCGGTTCAAAAATGTGAACATATTTAACATCGTATAAATCAATACCCTCTTTAAATCCACTGTCCAACACTATGAAACGAACCTGTTCACCATGAGAATTCTCTGGACGCTGATTATATCTATTTAAAATCTCTTTTTTGACAGCCACTGCCAATGGTTTTCCATAAACGGCTACTGATGACAACAGGTAGAAATTTTGATTAGATGTTTTGCTTAATTCTTCAGAGGATTTAAAAGCGATTTTTTCGCCAGATTTTTTAAATCCGAGATGTTTACCATCAGCAATTAGTCCTGAAGCAATCATCTTTGCACCAAAAGTCGAGGATTTTAAATCGGTAAAAATGAAATGTTTGTATAATGTTTTCGATTCTTCTAAATCGCGTTTGTCCAATTCAGCAATATGTTTCAACAGGTGGTGTAACTTCGGTGACCTCTTTACCATTTCTTGCAACATTTTTTCAGAACTAAATCCGGATTTTTCAAATTGAAATGGCCCTGTTACATTACTCCAATTTGCCCTTTTACGAACACAGTCTGGTTTAAATGTATGCATTGGTTGTATACGCAACTTGTCTAAGTTCGTTTTAAAAAAAGAATCTGATTTTACATTGATTAAATCCATTGTAAAAAGGGTTTTATATAACTGTAGATTTTTACAATGCGAAATTTACACCCTTGAAGATTTACACCCTTGAATGAATTAAATCGGCTCCTAAAGGAGCCCTTTAATTCATTCAATGGGATTACTGTTACCGATAAATGAATTAATATTACCACAGCCCTTGGCTGTGTACCATTTTAAATCTTCATCGGTGTAAATCTGCTCCTAAAGGAGCCCTTTAATTCATTCAATGGGATTACTGTTACCGATAAATGAATTAATAGTATCACATCCAAGGCTGTGTGTACCATTTTAAATCTTCATCGGTGTATAACTTGTTTTTTGTAACATTCAACATAAATAAAAAAGGTCGACCAAATGTAAAGAGGTTCTATATGTCTTCTTTATTCTCTTCTCAAAACAATCGCAATTTAGAAGAAATCCTGTTGTGTCAATCTACTTTTTGCTCTGGTGGTGGTGGTAGTGACTCTTCAACAAAAAGCGATTACAATAAAAGAGAGAAAAAAGAAGAAAAAGAAAAGAAGCGAGGAAGAAAACCTCGTAAAATGAATGAAAAAGAATTTATTCAAGAATATATTTTAGAACCGACTTTAGCCATTTCTTCATCAGACAGCCAACAAAAAGAGGAAATCAGAAACACGGTTAAAAAAGACATCAATTCTAGGGTAAGTAAAAAAAGTAACCCTGTTGATTTTATACCAAAAGAACGAATTCCGGAAAGTGCATTAACAAGTCCATTAACTTCCACACAGGAGTTATATATAAATAATTTGAAAAACCCTGAAAAACGCATTATCATTGCAACTGGTCCAGCCGGAACAGGGAAAACCGTTTTTGCATGTGAATATGGATTACACCTTTTTTTCAAAGGAGTCTTTGAAAAAATTATTTTTACTCGTCCTCTAGTTAGCGTGGATGAAGAATTCGGTTTTTTACCTGGAACGATGGAGGAAAAAATGGCTCCTTGGGTTCGACCAATTTACGACGTGTTGGTTCAATATATCCCCGCCAAAGAAATACAACAATTAATGGATGAAAAAATCATTGAAATAATCCCTTTGGGATTTATGCGAGGACGAACTTTTAAAAAAACATGGATTGTAGCTGATGAAATGCAAAATTCAACCACTAATCAAATGAAAATGTTGCTTACACGTATTGGTAAAGGGTCGAAAATGGTTTTAACAGGGGATTTACAACAGTGTGACCATACAACAGGGCATCATTATAAATACGGCGGAAACCGATTAGAACCCCTGTTGAACGGTTTAGAAGACTTTTTAAAAAGGTTTTATTATCGTCATTCTCATTTTTCATCGACAGAAGAAGAAACAGAAATTTACGGAGGGCGTATTGTTTATAATGAATTCGGTTTTTCGGATATTCAACGAGAACAAGTTGTTAAAGACGTGTTAAATATTTACAGAGAAAACGAATAATTTAGTTCACAGTTCCCAAACATAATTACAATTGTAAATATAGTTACTCCATTTACTTTTATTCATCGTTTTTACGATTGTATCTTTATCTTTTTCATCAACCTCAATAAAAGGCGTCTCAAAGAAAAAACGAACACCTTTTTTCGGATCGGCCAAAACAACGCGGGGTTCCAAAAATACTCGACATTTTTTGTATTTAGACGGTTCTGTTTTCAAATCAATGGCTTTTTCTTCCGTATTACCCCCCTGTTTCTTACAGTCTTTATCATCTTCATCGTAATTATTGTAATTATACATTTCTTCACTGAATTCACAGTAAATAACTGCAGTATCTGTTAATTCATAAACCAATGATAAATCGACAAAAGGCTCTGATTCATCATGGTATTTATTTACAGGTATAATTATTTTAGGTTCGCATACTTTAAACCTTTTCTTTCTTTCTGTATACCGTATAAAAAAATTACCTGTAGTTTTTTTTATGAAAACAGGGTTGTACATTTATTTCCACCTTTGTAATAGTTAAATATTATATCAAATCGAAATTTACAAGAGACTCAAGTTTAATTTAACCCATTTATAAGACGGTTCTTTTTGTAATATCGAGTAATCTTCATTTTCGGAATAGATTTTCTGTCTAATGAACCATATTTTTTCATCTGACAAACTATTTCTTTCCAATCTTTTTATTTTTTCTACAATATTTTCGATTACATTACCAGAAAAGTCTGGAGGTAAAGGAACATCTAATATAGACAACAGGGTTTGTTTACGGGTTCTTTGGATTTCATCCTGTTTAGTTTCCAAAAGAATTTCTTGAAATGTTTTTCCATTTTCATCGTGTTCCAGAATTTCGTCGTTTGTTTCTCGCTGTTTCTGTTCATTGTATTCCTTTTGAGATAGAACCAAACCGGATTTAGGTATTTTAATTTCATAATAAGGAGGAGTGTTGTCTGTTTTAAATTCCAAATCCGTGTTATCCAACAGTTTATACTCTTGGGGTTTCAATAATTCATCTGTTTTAAAATTTGCAACAGATGCCAAAATGTTTTCCCTTTTTTTCATGGTTTCTTCGGCTAAACTTTCTTTTTTTGGTTGAAACATATAACCCAATCTTCCAAATGTATTATTGAATATAGAATTGAATATATTGTAAGGAAACGTTTGTTCTTTTTCAACTCCTCCTCCAATCATTCCATCACGTTCTGTTGTTAAACCTATACTTTTTAAATAATTCTCTGTAAAAATGGTTTTGTATATTTCGTAATATGGCGAATAAATACGGAAAATAACGTATTCATTGGGTTCTATATCCATTTCTCCATAATCCTCTATTTTATCTGTTTCTGTTTCTGGATTAATTTCTATTTTTTCAATACGTAAAACCTCATCAACCGGGGTTTGTATAAAAGAAAATATAGGATTTGATGGTTGAACTGGAACAGGAACTTGTTTAGGTTCTTCAACAGGTGGTTTCTGTGGTTCTTCAACAGGTGGTTTCTGTGGTTCTTCAACATGTTGGTTTATCTCTTTATTATTTTGCGGTTCTTCTTCCTTTTTTTTAATACCAATTAATTCGTTCATTTGAAAAAGGGTGTGTAATAAAATTACTATATTATGTTATATTATATTTATAATTTATAAAATGGGCGAAAAAAATGTTTCAAGACGTTCTGATGGTGGATATTTAGCCAACCTGTTGTCACCAGGAAAAATTATGATATTATTTAATCTGTTACGTGTTACAGTGGTTCTTATCCTATTGTTTTCTATTTATTTATTTGGTTATACATGGGAAGGTTTTAAAGGTGGAGTAGAATATTCAGCTTATCCATCCAACAGCAATATTGATACATATACAGGAGCGTTGGTTGACCAGACAAAAAATAACTCTGACTGTAAAAGAGTGTGGGGATACAACGGCCTGTTTTGTTCTCCAGAAACCGGTGATAAATTATTTGACCCTTTTTTTGGGTCTGGTTCAAGTATGACTTGTGAAGGGTCTGGAATTACAAAATCAGGAGGGAACGTCTGTTTAAATGCTGAACAGCGACGTCTTTTGACAACACGCGGTGGTAATTCATCACCGGATTCCCAAATCGGTTAATATCTCACCGTGTAAAATAATATATAAATGCAACATGTTTATACATTATTAAAAAAATAAAATGATTTTTACCAATATTATGGGTGGTTTAGGAAACCAATTATTTCAAATATTCACGGCTTTGTCATATGAACTCGAAACAGGCTCTGTTGCAATATTCCCTTTTTCCTTTTATTTAGGAGATTCAAATAGTGGAACTACTGTAAGGTACACTTATTGGGATACGATTTTTAAAGAAATTAAAAGAAAGACTACTTTTTATGCTTCTGACCCAAACGCGGAGAATAAATGGTTATGCTACAGGGAACAGAGTTTTCGCCATACGCCTATACCAACAAGTGTCAAAACGGATTTACAGATTTCGGGTTACTTTCAGTCGTGGAAGTATTTTGATATTCATTCTTCTAAAATCGCATGTGATTATTTGAAATTAAATTCTCTACAAGAACACGTGTTGTCTAAATATAAGGAAATTCCTATTTCAGAAAATACTCGAATATCGATGCATTTTCGTTTAGGCGATTATAAAATTAAAAAGGATTACCACCCTGTTATGCCTTTTGAATACTATTATTCTGCCTTGACAAAATGCTTGGATGAACTCGTGTTGCGTGGTATAACACGTGATAAAATAACCGTGTTGTACTTTTGCGAAGACGAAGACGAAGATTTTGTATTTAATGAAAGAATTGAACCTCTAAGGATTTCTTTACCTTTGCTAACATTCCACCGTGTATGTTCAATGTCAGATTGGGAGCAAATGTTGGTAATGGCCAACAGTCATCATCATATTATAGCCAACAGTAGTTTTAGTTGGTGGGGAGCCTATTTAGCCCCTCTGTTGAACCCTTCTTCATATCAAGGTCAAAATAATAGTCAATTAGTTTATTTTCCATCGAAATGGTTTGGACCTTTATTACCTTTTGAAACTTGTGACTTATGCCCACCGTGTTGGAATCGTGTT
>Ga0304728_1000072_pt1 | contig 76126 bp, 66 predicted proteins | sample C_130625_MF_Meta_FD_190476 | JGI IMG/M metagenome (GOLD analysis project Ga0304728, IMG submission 190476) | Freshwater microbial communities from Lake Croche, Canada to study carbon cycling - C_130625_MF_MetaG (v2) (version 2) | ecosystem: Environmental > Aquatic > Freshwater > Lake | place... | reverse complement strand
CCATAAGCTCTTTGCGCAGTTGATAATTTTGCTGCATCCCCCTCACTCTAATCCCCATAAAGAAACCGAAAATAATTACCAGCCAATCATTTAAAAGTAAACCGACAACGATCATTAACAAGGAAGAACCTAGAGCAAACAACATCATAAAAAAATCGCGTTGACGATGCACCAAGAGTTTAAATAGCTGTCCGCCATCTAGCGGATCAATAGGCAAAAGATTAATGGTATTTAGAAACAAGAAAATAAAACTTAAAGTCAATGCCCATTGCAATTGATAGTGGGAAGCAATAACGATTGTGATGCAGCCAACAACAACACCAGGAATTGGCCCGGCAAGCACTACCCATAAACTTTCTCGTTGAGAGTACTTTTCTTTAGAGCCTTGCACAAACGCACCCATTAATGGAATGAAAAGCATGCGGACATTCTCATACTTAAATTTTTTCATAAAAAGGAAATGTCCCATCTCATGAAAGAAAAGTACTAAGATTAAAAAGAAAACAAAATTAATTTGATTGGTAAAAAAAATCAAAAAAGAAGCAATAAACATGACGATCGAAAAAAGAGTCAAGCCCCAATTACTTTTGACTTTCTCCTTTACAAGAATAGGTTTTTCTGGATATAGATCATAATTGTTTTCCATCCTTACATTCCGGGCATTCCGCCGCGCATATTTTTCATTTGACTCATCATTCCAGCCATATTTCGAGGATTACTCATCATCTTCATCATCTTCTTCATGTCCTCAAATTGCTTCATAAGTTTATTCACTTCCATAATATTGGTGCCGCTACCCTTTGCAATTCTAGTTTTACGAGAAACATTCATTAAACCAGGGTTGGCACGCTCTTTTGGAGTCATGGACAAAATCATGGCTTCAATTCCTTTAAATGCATCCTCCGGAACATCAACATCTTTCATGGCTTTTCCCATTCCTGGAATCATTCCCATCAAATCTTTGACATTTCCCATTTTTTTAATTTGCTGTAGCTGCGCTAAAAAATCATTAAAATCAAATTGATCCTTCATGATTTTCTTCTGAAGTTTGCGTGCTTCTTCTTCATCGAACTGCTCTTGGGCACGTTCTACTAAAGAAACAACATCACCCATACCGAGAATTCTATCCGCCATTCTAGATGGATAAAACACATCCAAAGCGTCCATTTTCTCACCTGTTCCTACAAACTTTATCGGTTTATTTACAACAGCTTTTATCGTTAATGCCGCTCCACCTCGAGTATCACCGTCTAATTTTGTAAGGATGACACCATCAAAATTAATCCGTTCATCAAAGGCCTTCGCTGTATTCACAGCATCTTGCCCAGTCATAGCATCAACAACAAAAAGCGTTTCATGGGGTTGTATCGCATCCTTTACTGCTGCGATCTCATCCATCATCTGCTCATCAACGGCCAAACGACCAGCCGTATCTATAAGCACTACCTGAAATCCATTGCTTTTAGCAAATTGAACAGCAGACAAGGCTATTTTAACAGGATTTTTCTCCTCTTTATTGGAGAAGACTTCAATATTTAATTGCTCACCGAGAACATGAAGTTGGTCAATTGCGGCAGGACGGTAAACATCACACGCCACTAAAAGAACTTTTTTATTCTTTTTTGCTTTTAAATAATTTCCTAATTTACCCGTGAAAGTGGTTTTTCCAGAACCTTGAAGTCCTGCCATTAGAATTATTGAGGGGCTTGCCTTGATATTGATTTCAACTTCATTACCGCCCATCAATTCGATCAATTCCTCATGACAAATTTTTATCATTAATTGACCTGGAGATACTGCTTTTAGAACATCTCTTCCTAATGCTTTTTCTTTTACTGTATTGGTAAAACTTTTAGCAGTATTAAAATTAACATCGGCATCCAATAAGGCGCGACGTACTTCTTTTAAAGATTCTGCTATATTAATTTCAGTGATTTGACCTTGACCCTTTAATACTTTAAAGGCCCTTTCAAATTTGTCGGATAAATTTTCAAACATGCAATTAAACTTTGATTAACAAAGATAGCAAAAATTGAGGAGGTTTTTCCTTTAATAGATTAGAGAAGCAGCCTGAAAAACAAAAAATTGTTAAGAATTAGCCTAGTTTAATTCAAAGATGGACGCTCCTTATTCAAAAGTGAATGTTTACGGCCGTACAAAAAGTAAATACCTAGACCTATCAGAAGCCAAATAAAGAAATAAATCCAATTGTCTAATTCTATTTGACTCATCATATAAAGACAACTCAAAAGCCCTAGAATAGGTATCAATGATAGATTTTTCAATACCGCCATTACAGTAATAAATAAAGTAAAAATTATAAAAATCCATGTAGGAATTTTATGAGCGAAATGCATAAAACCCGACTTCATGTAAAATGAAACTGGTTTGTTTAAGAACTGCATATCCTTATGCAAAACAGGGATTTCTTTTTTTTCATAATAGGCGTCAATATCACTTCCAAGCGCCTTCATTTCTTTTGATTTATTAACTAACAAATAAGCCTTTAAAGCTGCAGATTCTTTTGGCGCTAATTCACTTAAGACCTCTGAATTGGATTTTAAATCCGCTTTATTAAGAATGAAATGCAAAGATTCTTGCTTGAATTTTGAGAACAATAACACAAGTGCTAGGACTAAAAATACAGGCATAAAATACTTTCCATTGGCATAAGGAGTTTTAAATTTTCCGCGCGGAATATCAGGCTTATTTTGCAGCACCAAGACACCACCGCAAACCAGCACAAATGCAAATAAAGTCCCAATACTGCATAAATCAGTAACCATGGTTAAATTCATAAACAAAGCAGGAATGGCCACAACAAATCCGACAACTATGGTCGCAAAAGAAGGGGTTTTATACTTAGGGTGCACTTTAGAAAATCGTTTAGGCAATAAGCCGTCTCGACTCATACTCATCCAGATTCTTGGTTGGCCCATCTGGAAAACTAAAAGCACCGATGCCATTGCAATGACAGCTGAAATCGAAATAATTCCTGCCATACGATTCAAGTTTAGCACCTTAAAAACATGCGCTAATGGATCACCCACTGCTAATTGCTTATAGGAAACAACACCCGTCAACACGAGAGAAATGGCAATATAAAGTACCGTGCAAATAATTATAGACCACATCATGGACCGGGGTAAATCGCGTTGAGGATTTTCACATTCTTCCGCAGTGGTCGAAATAGCATCAAAACCAATGTAGGCGAAAAAGACAGCTGAAACGCCTTTTAAAATTCCCCCTATTCCATTTGGAGCAAATGGATTCCAATTTTCAGTGTCAATATAAAAAATTCCCACACCTATTACCAATAGAATGATAGCCAACTTAACAACCACCATTAAATTGGAGGCGTTGCGACTTTCTTTTATTCCTCGGTACACGAGCCAAGTGATAAAAACAATGATAAATAAAGCAGGTAAATCAAAGATAAGATGAAAGCCAAAAAACTTTGGCGCCGTCAACCAAGCTTGGTAAGCTTGTCCAATAGAAGCATCTAACAATGCCCTAGATTTACCACCTTCCATTAGCGTTAATGCTTTTTCATATCCATTGGAAGCAGACAAATAATCCATTTGAATCCAATCCGGAAGATGTATGCCATGAATACCTAAGAAACCAATATTTGTTTGGGCCAACATATCTGTAAAATAATCGCTCCAAGAAATCGCAACCGTAATATTCCCGATAGCATACTCCATGATTAATGCCCAACCAATGATCCAAGCTACTATTTCACCAAAAGCAACATAAGAATACGTATAAGCGCTACCAGAGACAGGTACCATGGAAGCAAATTCAGCGTAAGCAAAAGCTGCAAATCCACATGCAAGCGCTGTAAAAAGAAAAAGAAAGATCACTGCAGGTCCACCCTCAAAACTGGCTTTGCCAATGGTACTGAAAATTCCTGCACCAATAATCGCTGCAATTCCAAAAGCGGTTAAATCTCTAACTTTCAAATGCTTTCCCAAGGAAACATGCCCATCACTCATTTGATCAGACTCTAATTTCTTGAGAATATCTGCTACATTTTTCTTTCGGAATAAAGCGGAAAAGGAAATCATAAATAATAATTAATGGTCTAAAAGTAGGAAATTTTTTAGATTATGAACAGCTTCTGCTTTCATCTGTTAAATTTGCACTGTGAAAACACAAATCGAAATAAAAGGAGCACGCGTCCACAACTTAAAAAATATTGATGTAGGTATTCCCCACGGACAACTAACCGTCATCACTGGAGTATCTGGCTCTGGTAAATCATCCTTAGCATTCGATACCATCTACGCAGAAGGTCAACGCCGATTTATTGAAAGTATGTCGTCCTATGCCAGACAATTTTTAGGAAAATTAAACAAGCCAGAAGCAGATTATATCAAAGGAATTGCACCTTCTATTGCCATACAACAAAAAGTAATTACCAGCAACCCACGATCCACCGTTGGTACTACAACAGAAATTTATGACTACTTAAAATTGCTATTTGCAAGAACAGGAAAAACCTTTTCTCCAAAAAGTGGTGCTGAAGTGAAAAAACACAGTGCTCAAGATGTCCTAAATTTCTTGAAATCAAGGCAAATTAATGAAAAAATAGCGCTCGTTTGCCCACTTTATTTTCACCCAAATCAAGAAACAGATAAAGTTATTCAATCACTTGTTGAACAGGGTTTTAATAGACTTTATGTAAACAATAGTTTTATTAATTTATCTGATGTAGACTCCAAAAAAACAGACTTAAAAGCTGCTCATTTAGTAATTGACAGATTTATTGTTGATCCATCTAGTGAGGAAAATGATTCCCGCTACATGGACTCCATTCAACTCGCTTTTGGAGAAGGAAAAGGATCTTGTGCTTTAGTGATTTTAGAGTCGAACGAGTTCCAGTGGTTCAGTAACAAATTTGAATTGGATGGCATCGAATTTCAAGAACCCAACATTCATTTTTTCACCTTCAATAACCCTTACGGTGCTTGTAAAACGTGTGAGGGCTTCGGAAAAGTATTGGGTATTGATGAAGATTTAGTTTTTGCCAATAGAAGTTTAAGCATATTTGAAGGTGCTATTTTACCCTGGAAAGGGGATGTTATGGGAGAATATCTTAATGCACTTATCTACAACGCAAAAAAATTCAACTTCCCCATCCACCGCCCCATTAAAGAATTAAGCAAGGAAGAATATCAATTGTTGTGGACTGGAAACAGTTACTTTATGGGTTTAAATGAATTCTTTAAATTCCTTGAAAGTCAAACTTATAAGATTCAATATCGTGTCATGCTTTCACGCTACAGAGGGAAGACAGAATGCCATGAATGTAGAGGGACAAGACTGCGAGGCGATGCTTCTTATGTCAAAATTGAAGGGCTTTCGATTCAAGATTGTGTATTAATGCCCATATCAACCATCCACGCTTGGTTTAAAAAATTAAAATTATCTGCGGCAGATCTAGTGATTACGAAACGCATATTGCCTGAAATCGTTCAAAGAATTTCCTTCTTAGAAGATGTTGGTTTGGGGTATTTAACATTAAACAGAAGCTCTGCAACACTTTCAGGAGGAGAATCTCAACGCATCAATTTAGCAACCGCATTGGGAAGCAGTTTAGTAGGTTCCATCTATGTACTAGACGAGCCTTCCATTGGATTACATCCAAAAGATACAGCCAAACTCATTGGCGTTTTACAAAAATTAAAAGCTACAGGAAATACAGTTATTGTAGTGGAACATGAAGAGGAGATGATGAAAGCTGCTGATTTCCTTATAGATATTGGTCCATTTGCAGGACAATTTGGAGGAGAAGTCGTTTTTGAAGGCAAATACAAGGAGCTAAGCAAAGCAAAAAACAGTTTGACAGCAGATTATTTATTAGGAAAGAAAGTCATTCAAGTACCCACAAAGAGACGCACTACTAAAAATGTACTCACGCTTCGAGGTGCTAGAAAAAATAATTTAAAAGATCTTGATGTTTCCATACCATTACATTCACTTGTAGTGGTAACTGGAGTATCTGGATCTGGAAAATCTACCTTAATTAAGGAGATACTTTATCCAGCCGTGCGCACCCAACTAGGCTTAACAAGTGAAGCTAAAATTCAGTTTGATGGTTTAGAGGGTGCGGTTAAACAGATTCAATTTATTGAATTTATCGATCAGAATCCTATTGGAAAATCATCGAGAAGCAATCCCATAACTTATGTAAAAGCGTTTGATGACATAAGAGAATTGTTCTCCAGGCAAGCCCTAGCGAAGATGCGTGGATACAAACCTGGTTTTTTTAGCTTTAATGTTGATGGTGGACGCTGCGAGATATGTGAAGGAGAAGGAAGTATAACTGTTGGTATGCAGTTTATGGCTGATGTAGAATTAAATTGTGATCACTGTAAAGGTCAACGCTATAAAAGTGAGACTTTAGAAGTTTATTATAGAGGGATAAATATCTATGATTTACTAGAAATGAATTTGGAAGAAGCGTATAATTTTTTCCAAGAAAGTACAGAGAAAATTGAGCAAAAGATTGCAGAAAAAATAAAGCCCTTGATTGATGTCGGCCTAGGTTATTTAAAAGTTGGCCAATCTTCTAGCACCTTAAGTGGTGGTGAAGCGCAACGCATCAAACTGGCTTCTTTTCTTTCCAAAGGGGGAAATGTAACGCCAACCTTATTCATATTTGATGAACCGACTACAGGATTACATTTTTTTGATATTGAAAAACTGCTACTTGCCTTCAATGCATTGATTCAAAAAGGCCATTCTATAATTGTTGTAGAGCACAATATCGATGTCATAAAATGTGCCGACTGGATTATTGATTTAGGTCCAACAGGCGGTGATGAAGGAGGACAGCTCTTATTTTCAGGAACACCTGAAGACCTCATTAAGTTAGAGGATAATGCGACAGGAAAATACTTAAAAGAAAAGTTGTAGGTATTTAGCCATATCAAGTATCAAAAGTCTATAAATAGCAAGGAAATCAAAATGAATTCCTATTTTTGAAATCAGATGAATACAACTAAACAATTAACTATTGCCATTGACGGTTATTCCTCTTGTGGGAAAAGCACCTTAGCAAAAGCATTAGCGAAAAAATTAAATTACATATTTGTTGATTCTGGTGCAATGTATAGAGGAATTGCTTTGTATTGCTTGCAAAACAAGCTTATTAAAGGCACAGAAATCGATAAGGCTCGCTTAATTAGTACTTTGCAATCTATCGATTTAAAATTCATTTATAAGGAACAAATTCAAGAAAGCGAATTGTTTCTGAATGGAATTAATGTTGCACAAGAAATCAGAAAACCGGAGGTTGCAGCGATAGTATCTCAGGTAGCCAGTATAGAAGAGGTAAGAGTGAAATTAGTTGAAATGCAGCAGGAAATGGGATTGAATGGCGGGATTATTATGGACGGAAGAGACATTGGGACGGTAGTATTTCCTTTTGCTGATTTAAAGTTATTTGTTACCGCTGACCCAAAGGTTCGAGCAGAACGGAGATATAAAGAAATGCTCGTCAAAGATCCCAATACCAAAATCGAAGAAGTGGAAGCCAATCTCATTGCACGTGATAAAATGGATACCACAAGAGCAATAAGTCCACTCGTGCGCGCAGAAGATGCTTTGATCTTGGATAATACACATATGGATAGAGAAATGCAATTAGATTATGTTTTAAGGCTATTGAAAGAAAAAGAATTGATATGAAAACTGTAAAATTTATTGGTTTTGCTTTTATTTTTTGCGCCTTGCTCATTTCTTGTGAGACAGAAGTGGAGCAAAGGCCTACAGTTTCAGAAGATGAGCTTCCAGAGGACAAATCAGATTTAAACGCATACGCCAAAAGACATATAGAAGCACAATTACAAATTCCAGCAACTGAAAAATATACTTTAACAATACTTAAAGAGAATTTAGATGGTGACGACAAAAAAGACGCTGTAATCCTAGTGAACAGGTATGAATTCGCAATTAATGAGGCAGCAAAATCGAACAATCCAGCAAAAAATGCAGCTTTAGGATTTATGGGGTCTTACAACTATATGTTCTATTTTGATGGTGGATTAAATATGATTTCACCTGCAATCAACATACCCTCCTCGCCTATTCTTCCCTTAGAAGTGAGCTTTGCTTACATCAGTTCCACACTTTATAAAGATATTTTAATAGATTTCAGGATACGGAACGCTAGCTACAAGGACTTTTTTACTGTGATCAATCATACCCCGAGAAGAATTTTTCAATGGAAGAACTTTGATGGTTTAGGAACCCAAGCAACCGAAGCTTATACCTTCCAATTTGAAACTTCAGAGTACGCACCTCAAAAAGACATCTTGGTATATAAATCCAAAATTCAAGCCATTGCAGCAGGAACAGATGTAAATACCTTCACACCAAAATTGGATAATACCAATGAATTGGCTTATCGTTTTTTCTACTTGGCACAAGAAGGGAAATATGTGACAAAAAAGTAATAGACTATTGCCTTTTAAAACTTGAACTAACTTAAAATAACCTTTTTTATCGGCATATAATTATCTTTAAATTATTGAAATTTCTGAAACGATTTTCATTAAACGAAGTTATTCAATAGATGCCAAAACCAAAACATTTACTTAACTTATTCATTAAGAAAGAATTAAAATGGAGAATTCAAGATAAAATTGGATTTAACATCACCAATAAATTAGATTGTAAAAAATTAAGTGAGCTCATTAGAGATGAAAATTTACCCGTTATATCAGAAAGTACACTTTACAGAATTTTCCTAGTAGACAATCACAAAAGCACCCCCTATTTACACACCTTAAATATTTTAGCTCAGTTCATTAACTATTTAGATTGGGAGAGTTTATCTAAAATTTTTAACGACCGTGCTTATTTTCAAATGAAATATGGTCAATTTACTAGTGAAAATAAATTCACTAAAAGCTTAATTACCTGTTGCATAGAGAGTAATGACTTGACACCATTTATAGACTTCTGTGAACACTTACCTGCTAACTTATCAGACGAGGAGACTCATTTAATTGGTGAGGAAATTTATTTTGCCTTATTGAATACTCCGAATCCTGATCAAAACATTGATTTTTTTAAATCTACAAGTCACTTACCAATTATTAGAAGAGCTTTTTTTGAATTCATGGCTGATCCAGGATTTAAAATTCCACACTACAGATTTGGACTTGAATGTTACATTAATAATATTCAAGACCAGCATAATATTCAAGATTTTATTTTCGCAAAGTCCTTACTCCTTTTGGATTACATTTATAAAAGCGATTCAGAAAACGCACTAATCATTGCTGAAGAATTATTTGATAAGAAGACCTATTCAGAAGACGAACTCAATTCAATTCATATATACCCATGTATTCGATTCTTGTCCTATCGTATTTTTTATATTGAACTTCAAGGAGAACCAACCACAAATTATATAAAATACCTTTTCAAATACATTCAAAATAGATATGCAGCATGGGATCATTTAGAAAAACGAATTGTTTTCCATACCTTGTGTGAAACGTTTTTTTTATGTCAAACAAATACAGAAATTCAAGAGAAAGAACTTAAAGATCTATTTAAAGATTTGTATCTTTATTATCCAGACTATTTTAATGAAGCATCATTGCAAGAACTTCTTATATATTTCAACACCAATTCATCAGCTACTTATTTATAGCAAAAAATAAATTGAATTGGATTACATTGTTGTTTATATTTTATTGCTGCTTTTGTTAATTCTAATTCAAAAAAAGAAAAGCCCAATATTTACCGTACAAAGTAAAAAAAAATGGTTTTTACCTTCCCTATCTTTATTCTTATTGTACAGTGCTTTAGAGCAGGGGCAACTAATAACAAATATCATATACAAACAAGGTATTTGGGGTTTATGGTTCTTATGGATTGGTACCATTTCTATTTTTATTGTCCCTATTGTATTTGCTCCGATTTGGAGAAAATTAAATTTAAAAACAGACAACGATTTTATATTACTAAGATTTCCAGGTAGAGATGGAATAGTACTCTATCATTTTCGAGCATTATTTTTAAGTATTCTTGTAATCCCACTGCTCATCAGTTTTCACGCTATTGCTTTCAGTCGAATCATTGAAGTATACTTTAATTTCACTTCCGTCAGCAGTAAATACATTGTTTGCTTTATCATATTGTGTGTAGTGCTAAAAAACAGATTCGAATTAAAATTAAAAACAGATGCCTTAAATGCAGGCATTTATTTAGTTGTTTTTATAATTGTTACTCTTTATCTCTGTCAATCCCATGATTTTTCACTTAGTATTGCCCAACAATTGGCTAAAATCGGACCTGACCATGCTTCTTTAGTTCCTCCGGATGGAAATAAAATCGAATGGGGAAATTTTTGGATTGTGCTTCTTATTCAATGGTGGAGTACCACAATGATGGATGGTAGTGGTCCAGAAATGATTCGTTTTACAGCATTAAAGAATAATAAAGAAATCTTTAAATCGGCCATCATAACTGCAAGTTTACAACTATTAATGACCTTTATATTATTAGCAATCTCCTTGCTTCTGGTAGTAAAAATTAAGAATAATACAGGCGAGATTCAATTTGTCGTCCTCCTTTTTGAAAATATTCCGAATATCTTAAAAGGTATTTGCCTGGTTGGATTTTTAGCACTCTTCATGAGTGGTGTAGAATCTTTATTAAGTTGGGGAGGTGGATTACTTCATTTTGAAAAAATTAATTACAATGAAAATTTGCAAGAAGAAGTAAATACTAAAAAGGCATATTTCTTCATGTTTATAATCTCAATGATTGGATGCCTTTGTACGCTCTTCTTCGAGAATTTGCATCAAATCATACTTTTTATTTTCTCCATCTCTGCAGGAGTTGCGCCCGTCTTTATTTTGAGATGGATTTGGAGAAAAATTAATGGTTGGAGCCAGTTAAGCGCCATGTTTAGCTCCGCATTTTTTACTTTAATTTTCACCTTTATTTTTCAAAATCAGCAACAAGTGATGGGATTATCATTTGCATCAGCAAGATTAACATTTGTAACCCTGCTTACAAGCGCAACTTGGTTACTCATAACCTTAATAAGTCCGAATCAAATTTCAAAAAAAGCATTTGAACCAATCAGACTTAATTCATTAAAACCAGTTTTTAGAGCACTGCTGCTTGGAGCTCTATTCTTAAGTCTATTTGCTACGAGTGTGTATTTTTTAATTCATTTATAAATCGAACCTTAAAGAATAAAAACGGTTACTGAGCTCTAATAATTGAGCTTATTTATGATCATTAATAATTCTTAATTAATTGATCTAGATTCTCTTTATGTATCATTTAAATCACTACCTAGTGCAAATGTGTTCGAAGCATAGTTGGTTAATTACATCTTATATATTTTAACAATAAATCCCATTTAAACATAAATAGATTAGGTTCAATACGCATCACCTTTGATTCATTTTCAATGACAAGTCTCTGTAAGATTATCAGCAACCTTTGAATTGGCCATAGTTTTATCTTACCATTAAATAATAAGTACTTCTACCTAAAACACTAGGGATTTATACTCATAATTTCAATTGGTTTCTTTGATCATTTTAAATTGAAACCCTTGTTGAAATTGACATATTAGAACAAGTTCTAACTTTTATTAGAACAAATTCGATTTTTTGTTTATTAAAAATCCTTGTTCTTTGTTGAAGAAAAAGGGAAAATAATTTTCAAAAAAACTTGAACAACTTAGACCAAACTAGTGTAGTTTAAAATTTTTACTTTAGAAAAATAGAATAAAATAGGTGCTTCACTTGAACTCAATAATTTTTCCTACAAGAGGAAACTAAAACTTTATCGATTTAAAAAATAGATAACAAAATAAATGAATCAAGAACTTGGTATTCAGTATGACAAAAATAAGTTTTGGATAATTAAATCCAAAATTGAAGCTAACGCGGGTTTTACTATTATCAACAAAAAGGATTGTCAAAAATTAAGTGCCTTAATTGAACAACAAAACTACGGTAACATTTCAGTTAGTACCATTTATCGTTTCTTTTTAAATAACAAACTGGAGCAAACACCCTATTTATATACCTTAAATATATTTTCCAAATTCTGTGGTTTTGAGAATTGGGCTGATTTTAATAGAGAAATTATATGCAACATTCAAAATCTAGAAAAGGAACCTGTTTATGAGGATAAATCAAATCATAAAAGTTTAATAAAGTGTTGTCTTTTAACTAAATCCTTCGATGCACTTGAATTATTTTTCAATAGTAATAAGGGTGATTTCAGTAAAGAAGAATTTCGAATTTACGGCCGTGAAGTATATGAAGAAATAACTTCTGACGAAGAGGTGAAAACTGAAAATTTTAAAGAAATTTTTTCTAACCATTACATCCAATTATCTGTAATAGTTTATATTTTATCCTTTAAATTTATAACAAATAATATTGAAAATGGGATTAGTAGAATCGCAGATTTATGTAAAAATAAAAAATTTGAATATTATATTTTATTGAATCTGATTTTATTAAAAAATTATGTAGATAACAGCAAAGATTATTTAACGAGAAAATGCTTGAGTGATTTATACAACAAAGATATCTTGCTGAAAATTGAAAATTCCGAGATAAATCCGGTAATATTTGATCGCTATTTATGCTGCTATTTAATTCATCTGAAGTTTAACAATCTGGACCAAACTAAAAAAATTCAAATACTAATTAATAAATTGAATTTTAATTTTTCTGAAACTTTGAACTATTTATTAATTGAAACAACAAGTTTAATTTCATTTAAAAGTAAGCAGATATCCATGAAAAAAATCAACAAAGAAGGGAATATTCCAAAAATAAATGCAATTAAATTTAAAAAAATTGAACTTGAGAAAATTATTACTAAAGAAGCTTTGTCCTTATTTGATGAAGAATGCTTAAAAAAACAATGTGAAATAACAGGTATGAAATTCACAAATGTCAACAGTTGTCTTACCATAAAAATGAAAGACATTGATTTACTAAGATTTGAAAAATGGTTTTATGGAAGATACAAGTTGCTTTTTAACAACAATCAACAAGAGATTTCAAGCAGATATAATAGTTATCTCGATGCTTACAATCACGACTATTTTAGTGAACTAAGTGAAGCCTAGAAAAAGAATCTATATAAACTTTGCAAAAAAAAGGCCACCTGAATAGGTGGCCTTTTTGCTTTATTGAAATTAATTAAAAATTACCCCTTAGCGTAAGAATGAAATTCCTACCTGGAGCAGATATGTTGGAAGCATACTGACGATAATTTTGATCTAAGATGTTTTCACAAGCAACTTGCAAACTAATATCCTTAGTAATCGCATAGGATACGCGTGCATTTAAGGTAAACCAAGACGGCATTCCTTGTGCTGTTGCATAGGAAAAATTATCTTCTCCTATCATATTGTAATCTTTAATGCGTTTCCAACCTGAATAATTAACAAAGAACTCAGTTCTTAATCTATTAACAGATGATATAATACTAAATTTTCCAAAAACTGGTGGAATATGATCTAAAGGGTAAGGCACCGTATCTGTTACCACACGACCTTTAGTATAATTTACTGTTCCTAATACAGAAATGTATTTGTTTACCTGTCCAGCAAGCGCTCCTTCGATCCCATAGATGTATGCTTTACCTGCATTAACGGTCGACATTACTTGACTTAATTGACCATCATACATAATGGAATCAGCACCTTGAAATTGGCTGTTCTGTGTAATTAAGGCATTCGTCAACTTAGTGTAATAAACATTAACATTTGCTCTTAATCCTGGTAGGATTTCCTTTGAAACACCTAATTCTCCATTCATAGTGTATTCAACTTTTAAATCAGGATTAGGTACAATTACACTTCCAGGAACAGATTCAAATACTTTACTTAAATCATCCACATTCGGAGCTCTAAATCCGGTAGAAAAATTTCCTGTAATTCTCCATGTTTTTGCCGGAAGATAAACAAAGCCTAAGTTGCCATTAAAAGCACTATTGTTCTGGTTGATGCTATTAAATGGAAATGAAATACTGATTGTCCCAGACATGCGTGAAGGTCTCTATTTCATAAACCTCTGACAAAACACTGCTGTTGATGACATGCTCCTTACTTCCGTGAACATGCAAAAACCCATTTTTCATGACAAGTATTTCATCGGCAATCTTGAGTGCATTCGTTAAATTATGATCCACAAAAACGATTGTTAATGGCAATCGATCCTTAAGGGTTTCCAATTGAGAAATGAGTTCCTTTTGCAATTCCAAGTCGAGGTAAGTAAACGGTTCATCCAATAACAGCACCTTTGGTCCTCTATTCGGAGAATCGAGTTGATTCCAAATTCTCGCTAAATGTACCCTTTGCTGTTCGCCCCCGCTCAATGTATGGTAAAGGCGATCTTTTAACTGATCAATTTTCCAACGCGACATGTGTTCTTGCGTTTTTTCATTCGACGCAAAAGTTGACTCTTGATTTCGAAAAGGAAAACGCCCCATAGATACAATATCATGCGCTTTCAGCTGAATAACACGTTCATTTTTCTGAAGTAAAAAAACGCGGTTGTGTTCATTCGCCACGGACCAATTTTGATCGTTAAACCATTTAAAATCGCCATTAGTAGGTGCCTGAAGACCTGCGATAATGTTCAACAGACTTGTTTTACCAGCGCCATTTGGCCCCATAAGCAAATAGGTTTTTTTCGATTCAAATCGATACGTAATGTTTGAAACAATAGGTCGCCCATTGATCAACCATGAAATATTCTTCAGTTCCATTGCAAACGACGTATTAAAAGAATAAAAATTGGCACGCCAACAATTGAAGTAACGATACCAATGGGCAATTCTATGGGCGCCAACAACTGACGACTTACAAAATCGGAAAGCATTAAGAAGATTCCCCCTGAAACAAAAATATAAGCCATTTGATTTTCATAGCGCACCTTGAAAAGGGAAAAGCAAATGTGCGGCACAATCAAACCAACAAAGCTAATAATGCCAATGAAAGATGTCAAAACGGACACGACAAGAACAACAATGAACAACAAGATTATTTGAAGATATTTTACGTTGATGCCCAGTAATTTTGCATTGTCATCCCCAATTTGAAGAATCTTTAGTTGAGGTACTAGCGCACGAAAAGATAAAAATGTCAATGCGCTCAGCACAGCTAGAACTCCTGTTTGCAGCCATGTTGCGCCCGATAACATACCTAAACTCCAAAACGTAATTGATCTAGCTTGAGGATCTCGGGCAAGATAACTTAGTAGTCCCACCCCACTCAAAAACAAAGCATTAATAGCAATTCCAACAAGCAATAAGGAAACCACGGAAAAATTATGTTTGAAACGAGAAAGGGCAAACACCATCAATGTGGCTGATGTTGCTCCAACAAAGGAAAACAAACTCATTCCTAAATCGCGATATTCAGCGCCGAAAGATGCCCCAAAAACAATGAATAATCCAGCACCAAATGCGGCACCACTCGAAGTTCCAATCATCCCTGGTTCAACAATAGGATTGCGGAATACTTGCTGAGTAATAAATCCCGCTGAAGCTAAAATTCCACCAGCGAAGAAAGACAATAAGATTCGTGGCAACCGAAGGTCGATAAAAATTCGTTGCTTCAATTCCAGTTCATTACCCGAAAAAAAGTCAATGAAGGATTGTGTTATTTCACTGGCACTGTATGCAATCGCGCCCATGGTCGCGGAGAGATAAAAGGCACTGACCCCAATAAAACCAAGTGTGATCCAGTAATAACGACTCTTCATTTTATTTCTGATGAATCAGAGATTGTAAAATTCCGATTTGTTTCGCAGAATTCACCCCAAAATACATAACATCAAACTCATTGATTCTATAAATTCGATTGTTTTTGGCAGCATTTGTTTCCGAAATTCCAGGCAGCGTATTCAATTCATTCTTTTTGGCAAGACGGTCATAACCGTAATCGGTGATGAGAATCACATCAGGGTTGGCTTGTGCTAGCAATTCGGATGACAACATTTTCATGTTTTTTTCCCCAGGCATGCTCAATTTTCCACCAGCCATTTTCACTAACATAGCAGCTGGACTTTTTTCTGTAACTAACAAATAATGATTCTTCGCGCGCCCATAATGGATGATTAGAACCGTTGGTTGGTCTGTAAAGATTTGGCCCTCTTTCACTACTTGAGCAATATCAGTCTTCATTTTACGGACAATTGCCATTGCTTTTTTCTTGCATTTAAAGTAGGTGCCCATTTCCATGATTAAATCATAGGTTGACTCGAGGTCCTTTCCTTCTGAAGTAAATGCCTTCATGGGTATTTTCAGTTCTGCCAATTGCTTCATGACATGATCAGGTCCAACATTGTTGTCATGAATGAATAAGCTTGGTTCAAAGGATAAGATCGATTCAGTTGCTAACGCCCTGTGATACCCCACCTTTGGTAAATCTTTAATTGAAGATGGATTGACACTAGACAAATCAACGGCAACCAACTTTGACGTGAGTCCAAGTGCAGCGATGATCTCATTGTATTGTTTAGACACACACACCCATCGATCAGCAGTGTTGTTTTCTTCTTTTTTTTCAGCATTGCAAGCGGCTAAAACAAATAGAAGAAAGGCAATAGATAGTTTTTTCATAACAAAAAAAAAAGGGAAGGAATTTCTCCCTCCCCTATAATGGATAAATTAAAAAGTATACTTCAAGCTTGCGCCACCGAAGAAATTCATTTTGTTTGGACCAGGGATGTAAACATCCGGAGTTTGGTTGACAAACAACATGACATAATACTGTTGATTCGTAATGTTATTCAGACCGAGGTATGCATCGACACTGAAGTGTTTTGCGAACACTTTGCGGTAACCGATTTTTCCGTTCAACAATCCAAAGCTTGGTGCACGGTCTACATTGTCCGACGTATAGAAAACAGAATCACGGTATGAATAAATCAAGTTCGCATATACCCCATATTTCGTAGCTACATCAATTCCAGCATTCAATGTCAAAGGTGGAACACCTGCTACTTTCTTTCCGCTATAATCAACTTCTACAATTTGATCTTTTGACGAATTCAATTGTTGGAATTTAAAATCCTTGTATTGAAAGTTAGAATACGCTCCATTCACGAAAGGCATTACAGAAGTGAATATACCGTCTGATTTTTTCATGATTTCGTAGCGAATTGCTAACTCCAAACCTTTATTTTGCTGCTGTCCACCATTGGCAACATAGGTGTAAGACGTTGCAGTGTTCGTTGCATTTGGAACTGCGACTACTGTCATTTTATTTTCAAAGTTTGTCATGAAAGCAGCCACTTCAAAAGTCAATTGTTTGTTAAACATATTTCCTTTTACACCTACTTCATATTGTGTTCCTTTTTCAGGTTTCAAGTTTGGATTTACTTGACCCAATAAAGGAATGTAGAAATAAGAACTTACTGGAGCCTTATAACCTACACTATACGAAGTATACACAGAAAGGGACTCGTTAATCAATTTATTTACCGCAATCTTAGGAGAAACGTTGTTATTGTACGACTTCTCATAGAGAGATGGTTTGTGTGGTTTAGTTGGATCACTTGAATTGTTGCTCGCCACATACAATCGATCATTCAACTGAATGCTCATATTTGAAACCCCAACTCCAGCAGTTAATGAAATTTTATACGGCATTTTCAATGTCCATTCCGTAAAGTAAGAATAAGTTGTGGAAATAGAAGATGTATTGCTCTTCAACGACCCGATAATATTATAAGCATCCGGATTAGTCAAAGAGTTCAAGCTATCTTTCACCATGTTGTAGGCAATTGTTTGGCTATATTGACGCTGAGCTTCAACCCCTGTAATTCCAGAAAGGTGGAATTTTTCTCCTAGTGCTCTTTTGTAATCGAAGGTTGAGCGAACACCATAATTTACAGGAAGCTTGTCTGTCCATCCACCTGCAGAACTCACATTACTCGTTAAACCTGTCGCAAACAAAGTTGAGGTATTTGAGAAGTGCTCAGAAAATCTGTAAATATGACTAACACCTGTTCTGACACTAACTACATTTGAATGCGCATCGTTCTTGATGTAGGCCGTATTCCCAGAATAATCTAAGGTATCATACTGACCTTTAGTTAATTCACCATTTCGTTGGTCGTATGAATTCGAATACCCTAAGTAATAGTTAAATGATTGTCTACTGCTTACATCGAATGTACCAAATACATTTACAAAGTTTTTTGTAGAACTTGTATGAGGCATGAATCCATCATACTCTTGTTTGCCGTAATTTACCAACAATGACGACCGTGTAGTTGCGGTTTGTAATGTCGTAGTGAAACGCTTCAAACCATAACTTCCGAACATCACATCTTGACCGATGGATGTTTTTCCAGCTGCTGCTTTTTGTGTCGTTAGGTTCACCACCCCTGCGATGGCAAGACCATAAAGTGATCCTGATGGCCCTTTTTGTACTTCGACACTTCCGATAGAGCCAAAATCGATATCATCCATCAATGTAATTCCCTCAGCATCCGTTAAAGGAATTCCATTCAAATAAACTTTCGTTCCTTGTCCATCAAAGTTACTGCTCGTACCGTTCGTTCCACGAACTCCATTTCCGTACCCTCGGATGTTGAAGTTTTGTCCAGCAGAAACAGTGCGACGTTGCATATAAACACCTGGGATGTTACCGTTAATTGCGTCGTCCATAAACAAACCATTTCCTCTTTTAATTTCTGTCAATCCCAATGTGGCAATTGAAGCAGGAATTTCCAACTTACTTTTTGAGTTCGTGTTTTGTGTTACTTGAACCTCCTGAATCGCTTGGTATCTCATAGAGTGTGCGAGAACAACGAAATCTGTTGAACAATCACTAACCGATTGACTTTTCGTTCCGTATTCAGCGGCAACAATTTCAATTTGAAGTCCTGATTGACAATTGAAGGTAAAGTACCCTTGTTCATTTGTTGTAGTAGATACCTGACCTTTAATGTTAATCGTTGCACCAACGACTGGGTTCATTGTTTGGTCATCAATTACTCTACCCTGTTTTGCTTGCTGGGAAAATACCCCTTGTATTGAAATGAGCGCCAAGGCCATTCCGAAAATAAAATTCTTTTTCATCTTGAGTTTATTAGTTATATGTTTTTGTTGAGACATGGTAAGAATCCATGTGCAGTCAATTTTATTTATGAAGATTTGAATGAATTACATCACGTGATAATCACAAGCAAAAGGGCCTGTGAAAAGGATTGAAATTTACATCCAATTTCAGCTGAAAAAATTCAGAAGAAAAATAGCATACCAATCCATCTTGAATAAAAATTTATTTTGTGATTTGGCTATACTATTTCAGAAAAATTAAGCTCTCGGTGGCTGCTCAAGATCGCGCTTAAACTCCTCAGAAACGGGAGTTGAATACAAGAAAAATTGACTAGAATGAATGTCAAAATAAATGGACGCTACAATTGCAGGAGGTTCATTGACTAGCGCTGGTGTCTGAATGATTTTAAACAATGTGGTATAAGGCGTCGAATGGTCTTCATCCCCCATGTTTCTTCCAACCGTTAACGACAAATTTGCGAATAACTCGTCTTCTTGCTTATCGGAAATACATTGAAACTCGGTAGTTCCGTTGCTTAATTTTCGCGATTGAATGATGTCATACATGCGAGTACCCAAGCGAAATTCATTCTTCTTCACCCATTGAAGGGACTTGATTTGTGCTGAAGTAAAGGTAAAAATGATGCGATTTTCTTCAGGAACACCTTGTTTAATCAACGCTTTAACCTCTTTGCGAATCAAGTAATGCGATACCTCAAAGTAGGCAGTAAAGCCAATCAATTGAATGACCAGCAACACAAACAATACAGATAGCATAAGTTTTCGCACATGCAAATGTATAACTTTATTGGAAACAATTAATAGTGTCCTAAATAAATTTTAAGACACTTAAATTTATCGATTTTATTGATGATCAAGCGTTAATTTCCAATATTCTCAAAATAGAACCCCCTGTATTGTTTTTGGTGGTGGTTCAATGTGTTCTTGAAAGGGTTTGTCAAGCCATAGTTGAAGGTCGATTTTTACAAAAAGATTCAATCGTATAAATGCAACTAAATTGGAAAGATACCATCCAAATTGAGATTGTGCTTTTAATGCTTTGAGGATAAGTATTGTTATTAAAGCTGTCCAAATTTGGATCATCACTGCATTTTCACTTGTGCCAATGAATGATTTTATATGCAGCAATTGTTTGATGTCACGAAAGAAAATCTCCACCTGCCATCTGCTTTTGTAGAGTTCTCCTATGGTATTAGGCGACCAATTAAATTGGTTTGTAATGAGTTCAATGACTTGTTTGTTTTCTTCATCCCAAACCGATACGCGTCTTAATTTACCTGGATACTTGCTTTTGGACGCTTCATTTTTTAAACAAATGATTTCATCTTTTAATACGTGCTGGTGTCTATTTTCTGGTAGATCATTTTCTTTCAACGTTTCAAATTGCAGGTTTTCTTTGTGTCTAATTACAAAAAACACACCCTTGCTGTCCCAAACGTTTAAAAGTGGAAAATCATTGTAAAACCTATCCGCTACAATAACGCTACCCTTTAGTAGTGGTATGTCATTGGCTCCTTTATTATCAGCAGTTTTGCCGTCTGTAATGTTAACATAGGCGGGTATATTTCCATCAAAATCAAGGAGTGTGTGCATTTTAACAGCGCCTTTTGCTGTTTTGTATTTTACCCAATCAAAAAGACTCAAGCATAAACTAATTGTTGTGGAGTCAAGCAAGAATATTTTTGACTTGATACGGAATTTTACCTGTTTAAATTTTAGGTGCTGTCCTAAACTTTCTAAGAGTTGAAAATAGTACTCTTTGAATAATTCGTGATCTCGATGCTTGTTCTGATAGCTAATTGATGATTTTGAAGGAGCTCTGTCTATTCCTAAATGATTTAAATTTCCTGTCGTCGAACGAAGCCCGTTGCTTATATCTCTAACTGATTGACTCTTTGCGAACTGGCAAAAAAGCATTGAAACTAAATGTGTCCAGCTAGTATATCCTTTGCAATGTTTATCTGTTTGCTTGGCCTTGACAAGTTTGTTGAATTTTGATCGGTCTAATTTTGAAATAATTTGAGAAAACAAAGTTATATTTGCCATAATAGAGAGGTGTTTTGTTGTGCAACTCAAAGTTAATTTGAGATACGGGATTCTCTCTCTTTCTTTTTTTCTTTTTTTTAAACGTTTAGGACGCTATTGGTTGAAAATATGTTCTTCTTCCGCTCTAAAGGAGGCGAAAGCAGTATTATCGGTATTTTCAATTAAAAAGAAAGTTTGAGAAAACCTCATCCATTGATTTAAAGGATTCTTATCGGATCTGTTGCCCAAATTAAATGAAGTAGTTTGATTTAATTTCTCAAATAATTTGGTTTCTTGTCGGTCATCAAGACAGCGAAATAGTACTCCTTCTAATACAGATGTCTTATGAATAAGATCATACAGCCTACCATTGTATCGAAATTCATGCGCATTGATCCAAACAATTTTCTGTTGTTCTAGTTTTGAAAAACACAAAACCTTAAGCTGATTTGAGGGAACACTGTGTTTAATTACCTGTTTTATCTCTTTGCGAATCTTAAACTGTGTGATTTCAAAATAGGAGAAGAAACCAACAATTTGCCAAAGCATTAGAAAACCAATAAAAATGGTAATTAATTTTTTCACGAAACAAATATAATGAGATTTACATTAAATTTACATGCACCTGTCTGACTATATAAAATGAACAATCAAACTTTTCAAATTTCCACCTCAAAGACGCAGCGATGTTTCACACAGGGTGACATTTCAAAAAGTGACCTACTATTAATCGTTTTACATGGCTACGGACAACTTGGGGAATATTTCATTCGGAAATTTAAGCAGCTTCCAGAGAAATACTATATTGTTGCACCTGAAGGCATGCATCATTTTTATTTGAAGGGTTCTTCTGGTCGCGTTGGTGCTTCTTGGATGACAAAAGAAGCAAGGGAAATAGACATTGAGGACAATAACGAGTATCTTGATGCTGTATTGGAATCTTTAAAATCACAAAAAGCTTTTGAAAAAATAATAGTTTTAGGTTTTTCACAGGGAGGTGCAACCGCTGCTAGATGGAGTGCGCAAAGAAAAGACATTGATCAACTGATACTATGGGCAAGTGTTTTCCCTCCAGATATAGAAAAATCTACCTTTAGTAATAATAAAAAAGGAACATTTGTTATTGGTAAACAAGATGAATTTTATGATACAGCTGCGCAAGCTAAAGAAATAAGCAATTACAAAAATTTAGGATTTGAAATCATTGAATATGAAGGCAAACACGATATTGAATTGACTACCTTAAGGAAAATATTTAATCCTGATTAGTTTCTAGATGATTTAGATTATACAGCCTTTTGTTTTCTGATAATACTCCAAAATAACTTGGGGAAAAACCTTTTAATCTTGACCGCCAACAATTCTTTTCCCCCAACCATAACCTCTCTTTTATTTTTTTTCATGGCTTGGATAATTTGACTCACACAAGTTTCAACTGACATTCCAGTGTCTTGATTGTGATCCATAACGCCATGAGCTGAACCGTCAGCACTTAGAGCATTCATTGAAATGGAGGTATTGATTTTGCCCGGACAAGCAATGGTAACGGATATATTATTTATTTCTTCTTCTAGAGACAAACTCTCGTAATAACCAATTAAAGCATGCTTAGAAGCTGAATATGCAGAACGCAGAAAGAATCCAAATTTTCCAGCAATACTGCTGATAATTAATATTTGGCCACTTTGTTGTTGTCTCATATAGACCAAAACAGCTTTAGCAAGAGCAATATTTCCAAAATAATTTATTTCCATGATGCGTCTTTCAACCTCCATGCTGGTTTCAAATGCAGTTCCGCGCTGACTTATTCCTCCATTATTAATCAACACATCAATTCTAGAATACTGGGTAATTACCTGCGATGCTAACTCTGAGAAATTATCATTTTTTTCTAAATCTAGAGGTAGAATTAAATGTTGTTCAGCATTTTTTAATGATTTTTTTAATTCGGTCAGATGATCAACATTTCTTGCTGATAATACTAATTTCGCACCCATTAGATCAAATTGTTGGGCCATTTCATACCCTATTCCAGAAGAAGCTCCTGTAATCCAAATCACTTTATTTTTATAGTCAATCGCCATAATTAATTACTCTATTAACAAAGATAAAAAGAAAGCGATACGCCCTTGTGTTTAATTCATTATTTTTGAATTCAAATTAGACACTATGGACAAGGCAAAAATTGCAGCACATTTCATTTCAGCACAGGAAATATTGGCCCAATTTCAAAGCTCCGAGAATATGGATAAGATTGCATTAGCAATTGAATGGATGGGAAGCTCATTGAAGAATGATGGTAAAATAATTTCATGTGGCAATGGTGGGTCTATGTGTGATGCGATGCACTTTGCGGAAGAGTTAAGTGGTCGATATAGAAATAACAGAAAGGCGTTAGCGGCAGTTTCGATCTCAGATCCATCACACATTAGCTGCGTAGCCAATGATTATGGGTATGACTTTGTTTTTTCTAGGTATGTTGAAGGTTTAGGACATTCACAAGATGTTTTACTAGGAATCTCCACCTCAGGAAATTCGAAGAATGTCATTCTAGCTGTAGAAGCTGCGAAAGCACTAGGTATGAGAACTATTGTATTGACAGGGAAAGATGGTGGTAAATTAGCTGAAATAGCAGATTTAGAAATCCGTGCGCCCCACTCTGAATATGCTGACAGGGCACAAGAAATTCACATAAAAGTGATTCATGCTTTTATTGACGGTATAGAAAGATCTTTAGGATTAAATTAATCCTATTTAACCAAAACAAATCGATGAGACTGCTGAGTAGTTTCGTCAATGATAAAATAAACTCCCGCTAAAAAGCTTTGAGTAGACAAAATTATTTCATCTGAAACAGAAGAAGTAAGTGTAACTAATACTTGCCCTTGCATATTTATTATTTTCAAACTTTTATTTAAGCAATTATTAAGTGCTAATTGATCATTTTGTTGCTGAAAAGTAAGAGAAGTAGCAAGACTTTCTTCAGTTAAACCAGCTGAATTATAGACAAAAGACACATCATCAACCCACAATTCAGAACCTAATAATAGAGCGGCAGGATCTGAACTCCTAAATTCAACAACAGCAGTATCTGGAATTGTTGCAGATTGATAACTAATGGGAAAAGAAAACCTAGTGTAAATTGGACTCTCGACTCCTTGCATGGAGACTCCACCAATTAAGTCTGGAGCATTGGAAGTTGTATTCCATTTAGAAATGCGAACCTCAAAAGTTGGGAAATCTCCATTACTTGCTGCAGTATATTTATAATAACCTATCAAACTATCAGGTCTTCCTGTACAAGCAAAACCTATCGTTGGATGTGTTCCTGGACCTTGTCCTAAAGCCCCTGTAGCACTAATTCCAGCGATTGTTAAGGTATCACCAGTCATCGGATTAACAAAGACGCCAGTTTGAAGATGAATTGCATAGGAACCAGCATGAGCATCCGTTGATTGTGTAACTGAAGGTCCACCTACCCATGAATTTGGTGTAGGAAATGGTCCTTGTGCTGTCCACTGTTCAAAATCACCGTTTTGAATTGCTTGTGCAAAAATTGAATTTAATCCAATAATTAAGGAAAAGCTTGCATTTAATAGGAAGAATGTTTTCATGATTTGCTTATAATTTATTTATATTTCTTTGGTTGTTTAAGTAGTCAGAAACTTTTGGTGAAGGTACAAATTTAAAAAAACCAATCTACTCAAATATTAACTTCAACCTAAAAAACGATTTAAGTTTACTGTCGAAACCACACAAATCTTTGCTGCAAATCGCTTTCTATTGACAGCAATCACACGATAACATTTATCTCTAATAACTTTAGGTATAACATAAGCGATTTTTAACCATTGCCAATACCACTTCAAATAGCTGACAATTTTAAGTGCTGCATCAGATTCAGAATATAAAGAGTCAACTTCATAGAAAAACAAAGTATTCGTTTTCTCTAGGTCAATATTTTCATTTGCAAGGAACGTTTTTGCCAAATCAGTATCTAAGGATACGAAAAATAGGTCCGGACTTTTTTCATGTTTCAAGATCCATTGTACCACCCGATTGCACAAACCACAATCCCCATCATAAAACAGGATGACTTTTGGATCCTTTGGTGTAACTTTTAACATAGTAAAGTTCTTATTCCATACCATGAAAATCGCTCACCGTCCACTAATTTGATGTCAGCATTGGGAAACAAGGCCTTATAAAAAGCAAAATGACTCTCATTGAATGGAAAAGGTTCTGAACTTAGAAGCACAAAATCAGGATCCATCGACTCAAGCGAATTAATTTCTGGGTAACGATCTAAGGGAACACAATTCTGATAACCAATCGAACTTATGTAAGAATCTATGTAAGTGTTTTTACCCGCGACAAATCCTGGAGCATGCCAAATGAAATAAAGAACAGATTTTCCCGCACCTTCAGAAGCATGAGACAAAAAATAATTTTTCAAATCTTCAATCAATTTTTGACCTTTATCGACTTTATCGAAGATTTCAGCTAGAGAGGAAATTAAATCATAAGAATCTTCAATTGAATTGACATCACTCATCCAAACTGGAGCGATAACCGTCAAAGCTTCTATATCCTCCTTAGTATTCTCTTCTTTGTTACCAATTATTAAATCTGGGTGAAGAGACCTAACTTTTTCAATATCGATGTTTTTTGTCCCACCAACTCTTTCTTTACTTTGAAACCAAGTAGTTGGATAAATACAAAATTTTGTAATTCCCACTACCTCATCATCCATTTCAAAATAAGAAACTAACTCTGTTATAGAAGGAACCAAACAAATAATTCGTTTTGGAATTTTAGGCAGCACTACTTCCCTACCCAATTGATCTTTATAAGTCTTTTTAGACATACAATTATGACATAGCAGAAATTACATCATATCGGGTAACAATATGATATTTTCCATTTCCTAAATCGACTAATACTGCTGGAGTATCGCGATTAATTAATTTGCAGATTTCATCAACATGTGCATTCAACTTAACGATAGGAAAAGCAGCTTGCATGATACTTGAAATTGGAGCGTCTTTTAAAGTTGGATCTTCAACAAGTAACTGATATACACTTTTATCATCAACAGAACCGACAAAACCACCATCCTTCATCACAGGAATCTGAGAAATGCCAAACTTACGCATTGCTGCAATGGCGTGTGAAACTAATTCTTCAGCATACAAGGAAACTAAAGGTCTTTCTCCATGTTTGTTCACTAAGTCTTGTGCAGTAACAAAAACTTCTTCCAAGAAACCTCTTTCGCGCATCCATTCATCATTGAAGATCTTGCCCACATAGCGACTACCATGATCATGGAAAAGAACGACCACGATATCATCTTTAGTAAGTTGATCCTTTAATTGCAATACACCTTTAATTGCAGCACCGGCAGAATTACCAACAAAAATTGCTTCTTCTCTAGCCAATCTACGGGTATAAACCGCCGCATCTTTATCGGTCACTTTCTCAAATAAATCTATCACATCAAAATCCACATTAGCAGGCAAGATGTCTTCTCCTATTCCTTCAGTGATGTAGGGATAAATTTCATTTTCATCAAAAATTCCGGTTTCTTTATATTTCTTAAATACCGAACCATAAGTATCAATTCCCCAAATTTTAATATTTGGATTTTTCTCTTTTAAATATTTACCAACGCCTGAAATGGTACCACCTGTTCCTACACCTACAACAAAATGTGTGATTTTTCCCTCTGTTTGCTCCCAAATTTCAGGTCCAGTTTGTTCATAATGCGCAGTGCGGTTGGATAAATTATCATATTGATTTACATACCAAGAGTTAGGAATTTCTGTTGCTAACCTTCGAGAAACTTGATAATAAGATCTTGGGTCCGTTGGTTCCACTGCAGTTGGACAAACAACTACTTCAGCGCCTACAGCTCTTAGTATATCCATTTTTTCCTTTGATTGTTTGTCATTGAGAACACAAATCAATTTATATCCTTTAATGATTGCGGTCAAAGCCAAACCCATGCCAGTATTACCAGAAGTGCCTTCAATGATAGTTCCACCTGGCTTAAGAACTCCAGATTTTTCAGCATCTTCAATCATTTTAACCGCCATTCTGTCCTTTACAGAATTTCCTGGATTGGTCGTTTCAATTTTAGCAAAAACTTGAGCTTTTACATCAACTGCTAATTTATTGATTCTGACAATTGGAGTATTTCCAATCGTTTCTAAAATGTTGTTATAAACTTTCATGGCGAATTTTGAACAAAGTTAAGTATATTTTTGAGTAATGAATGTCGAATTACAAAAGAGAATACTTGTTCAATTCCTCTATTAATTGTAATTTTGCGCTTCATGATTGACTTTAAAAAAGTAGCCTATTACACGCTTGGATGCAAGTTGAATTTTTCAGAAACTTCAACCATTAGCCGTTTATTTGAAACAGCAGGCTACGCAAAAGTCGACTTTGAAGCTTGTCCAGATGTTTATATTATAAACACTTGTTCTGTTACTGAAAACGCAGATAAAAAATGTAAGCAACTGGTAAAAAGAGCTAAAAAAATCAATCCAAATTGTTTCGTTGCAATTGTTGGTTGTTATGCCCAGCTGAAACCAAATGAAATCGCCAAAATTCCTGGGGTGAATATGGTCCTTGGAGCCAATGAGAAATTTAATATCCTTGAACATCTAGAAAGGGAATACGCAGAGAATAATGAAGTATTCATTTCTAATAGCAGCATAAAAGAGGCTAAAACTTTCTATCCTTCTCATTCTTTAGGAGACAGGACCAGATCCTTTTTAAAAATACAAGATGGTTGCGACTACTTTTGTACCTTTTGTACTATTCCACTTGCAAGAGGAAAAAGCAGAAATGCTTCTATTGCAGCGACTTTATTAGAGGCAAAGAAAATTTCAATGACAGAAGTCAAAGAAGTAGTGCTTACTGGAGTTAATATTGGTGATTTTGGACAAGGAGGAAAAGAAAATTTCTATGAATTAATTCAAGAATTAGATAAAATAACAGGAATCGACCGCTACCGAATTTCATCTATTGAACCCAATTTATTAAGCGACGAAATTATTGAATTTTGTTTAAGCAAATCCGAGCGCTTCGCTCCTCATTTCCATATTCCACTTCAGTCTGGTTCTGATCGATTACTTGAACTCATGCGGAGAAAATATTTGCGCGAAGTATATACCCACAAGGTATCGCAAATAAAAAAATTAAGAGCAGATGCTTGCATTGGTGTAGATGTTATCGTTGGATTCCCAGGAGAGACGGATGCAGATTTTCAAGAAACCTTAGATTATTTAATTGACCTAGATATTTCTTATTTACATGTTTTCACCTATTCGGAGCGCGCCAACACAACAGCAATAAAAATTGGTGAACCTGTCCCGATGGAAATTCGCAGACAGCGCAGCAAACAATTACATATGTTGTCCGATAGAAAAAAAAGACAATTTTATGAACAACAGTTAGGATCCATCCGAACAGTTTTAGTAGAACAAGAAGAAGATGAAGGTTTTATGTATGGATTCACTGAAAACTATATAAAAGTAAAAATACCTTACGATGCTGTTTTAACCAATACCTTTCAAAGCATCAAATTAAACAAAATAGACAGTGAAGGAATCATGTTAGGTGAAATCACGTCAAAGGAAGCCTTTGTAGCATAAAAAAAGAGAAAATGGAAACAATTTATATTACACGACGAGAAACCTTTAATGCTGCACATAAGTTATGGCAAGCCAATTGGACAGAAGAAAAGAACCAAGAGGTTTTCGGTAAATGCTCTAACAAAAACTGGCATGGACATAATTTTGAATTATTTATTACCGTCAAAGGAAAACCAGATCCTTCTACAGGATTTGTGATGAACTTAAAAAACTTAAGTGCGATCATTAAGGAGCATGTTATTGAAGCATTAGATCACAAAAATTTAAATCTAGATGTTCCTTTTTTAACTGGAATAATGGCTTCTACTGAAAACTTATCTATTGCTATCTGGAATCAATTAGAAAAGCCTATTTCGGAAGACGGAGGAGTTTTAGCAAAAATAAGATTGGTTGAAACAGAAAATAATTTTGTAGAATACTTCGGTGGCAAAGAACCTTTTTAATATTCAATCGTTTTTAATAAAAATTATATTTTGAAAGAAAAAGAATTAGAAGATCATTACAGATCAATTATCAGTAATCTTGGAGAAAATCCAGAGAGAGAAGGATTAGTAAAAACACCTGAACGTGTAGCTAAAGCAATGCAATTCCTAACAAATGGATACAATATCAATCCTGATGACCTCATCAAAAAAGCAATTTTTCATGAAGCATACTCAGAAATGGTTATTGTAAAGGACATTGAAGTTTACTCGATGTGCGAACACCACATGCTTCCATTCTTTGGGAAAGCACATGTTGCTTATATTCCCGATGGGAAAATCGTTGGGTTAAGTAAAATTCCTCGTGTTATTGACGCCTACTCTAGGAGATTGCAAGTTCAAGAAAGACTTACCATCGAAATTAGAGATTGTATTCAACGTACTTTGGAACCAAAAGGAGTCGCTGTAGTGGTAGAATGTTGCCACATGTGTATGCAGATGAGAGGAGTGCAAAAACAAAATTCTGTCACTACGACAAGTGCCTTCACAGGATTATTCTTAAAAAATGATGCAACGAGAAAAGAATTCATTAATTTAGTTCAAGCAAAACTGCACTAAGATGAACGAAACTTTAGACAACAACAATTCAATAACTGCCGCAAACACCAGAGCTTTTTTTAGAAGTGTTTACACTTATATGTTTGGTGCCTTAGGGATTTCAGGAATAATAGCTTATTCAGCGGGGACACCTGAGTTTATGAGTACCTATTTCATTTCTAATGGTGCTATTTCCCCATTGTTTTGGGTGGTTGTATTCGCACCAGTTGGTCTAGGATTATTGATACAAATGGCCTACAACAAGTTATCACTAGGATTTCTCACCTTACTTTTTATAGCTTATTCCGTTTTAATGGGCTTAAGTTTATCTACCATATTCCTTATTTATGATATGGGCGCGATTGCATCTACCTTCTTTGTAACTGCGGGAGCTTTTGCTGGAATGGCAATACTAGGATATACTACAAAAACCGATTTAACTAAATTTGGAAGTCTTTTGTACATGGTATTTATAGGAATGTTCATCGCGGGAATTGTTAACATGTTTGTAGGAAGCGAAAACTTTAGTTTTATCATTGCTTGTTTAGGGGTATTTGTTTTTACTGGACTTACAGCTTACTCCATGCAGCAATTAAAAGGTGTTGCGGAATCTCCAGATTACACAGAAGAGCAGCGAAATAAGTTGGCTTTAATTGGTGGACTTCAATTGTATATACTTTTCATTAACTTATTCTTGAGTCTACTTCGAATATTCGGAGGAAGAGACTAAAAAATTAGGCCGAAAGGCCTTTTTTTTATGCCTAATTTGTTAATACAACTATACTTTTTTTAACTTTGAAAAAAAATTACTATGTCTGATAACTATTTTGATAAATCAACTGCAGCGGTTGCAACGATTTATACCATTGTCATTTTGTCTATTTTAATTTCAATGCTTGTTTGGGGTTAATATTTTTTTATCCTATGTACTAAGTTGACATCACATGGCTTTGGATGCACTCTTTTCCTGGTACATAGAAAAACGAATTGTTCGGATTACTAAATTCACCAACGAAGCTGAGTCTTGCCAGGCTCATGTTTTGAGTGATTTAATTTTCCAAGCCAAAAAAACATCCTTCGGAACTGCCTACCATTTTTCTGAGATAAAAGATTACGCTAGTTTCAAATCGAAAGTACCCCTTGGTGATTACAACAGTCTAAAAATATATATTGAACAAGCTAAGGAAGGTCAATCTGATGTTCTGTGGCCTGGTAAATCGATCTGGTTCGCAAAATCTTCTGGTACAACCGGAGAAAGGATGAAGGTGCTTCCCGTAACGAAAGATGCACTGCACAACAATCATCACGCAGGCGGAAAAGATATTTTAGCATTGTATTATAAAAACTATCCTTCTAGAAAACTTTATTCAAAGAAACACCTCGTTATTGGTGGAAGTGGTGAAGTTCAATTGATCAATCAAGATATATTTGTTGGCGATCTTTCTGCTATTATTGTCAAAAACTTACCCTGGTGGACAGAATACAGACGAACACCGGCAGTTGAAATTGCATTAATTGCAGATTGGGAGGAAAAGTTAGAGCGCATGGCGCTTAACACTTTAAAGGAGAATGTAGCGCTTATTGTTGGTGTTCCCAGTTGGACCTTACTTTTAATCAAACGGATTTTAAAAATAACCGGAGAGGACAGTATCCACAAAGTATGGCCCAACCTCGAATTGTTTATTCACGGAGGTATGAACATCAGTCCTTATTTAGAAGAGTTTAATAAAATAAGTGATGTAGGGAAGTTAAATTTCATGGAATCTTACAATGCCTCGGAGGGTTGTTTTGGTTTGCAAGATCAAAAAGATCATAGAGATTTACTGCTTTTAAGTGATGCTGAAGTGTTCTATGAATTTATCCCTATGGAATTTTTTGATGGAATAAATTCTACCGAAATAATGGATATAAATAGCGTAGAAATAAATACCGAATATGCTTTAGTGATCTCTACCTCTTCCGGACTTTGGAGATACATCATTGGAGATACTATTCGATTTACCTCCACTTCCCCCTATCGCTTTGTAGTCAGTGGTAGAACCACCCAATATGTTAATGCTTTCGGTGAAAAAATGATTGTTAAACAGACAGAAGAAGCCATCGCTCTTGCCTGTAAAGCCTGTAATGCTCACATAAAAGATTTTACTGTTGGACCCTATTTTAATACAGTCAAAAGCAATGGTGGACATGAATGGATGATTGAGTTTGAACAAGAACCTAGCGATGTGTCACATTTTGAAAAAGAGGTAGACCGAATACTACAAGAGTTGAATTCGGATTATGAGACCAAGAGATTTGGTGATATAAATATCGATTTTCCTAAATTTAATTATCTAAAACCCAAATCATTTGAAGAGTGGCTCAAAAAAAAGGGTAAATTAGGCGGACAACACAAAGTCCCGCGGCTCATGAATGACCGCAGTATCATTGAAGATTTAATCGCTGCCAAAGAATGAAGTATTTCCTCTTACTATTTTCACTTTTAATACTGTCGATAAGGGCTAATGGTCAACAATGGGAATTAAAGGGCGAACAAAATATTCCAGGGAAAATAGACTACTGGCGCATTGATGACTTAGGGAATTATTATTTCCTACGCGGATTAGAAATCGAAAAATATAATGCCAACGGCAAACTTTTATACAAACAAAGTATAAAAAACCAAGGGGCAATTAAACAAATAGAGGAAATCAATTCACTCAAATTGGTCTTATTTTCAGAGGAGCAACAGCAACTCTGCTTTATAGACAATACCTTGACTCAGAATGGAAATTGTATCTCTCTTAATGACTACGATTTTCAAAATGTGAGTTGTATTTCAAGTGCCAACCGTTCCAATCTCTTATGGATCTATGATGAATACAATTCAAGTTTAGTACTTTTTGATTTTGTAAATAAGATTAAGTTACAAAGCGTAAGTAATCTGGGTGGTATTATCGGATTAAAAACAATCATAATGCTCAAAGAAATAAATTCTCAATTGTATCTTCTGGATGATGCCTCAGAGGTATATATTTTTGATCTTTTCATGAATTTGAGATCCCATTACAAATTAAAAGAAACACAGATCGGGACTAATGATTCAGGACTCATAACTTGGGATAATACCGACTTATCGAATTATTCACAATTTGGAGCATTAAATCGACTAATGGCTTTACCGATTTCAAATATTGAGGAAATTAAATACATGTCAAATTGCTATTATATGAGATCGCAAAATAAAATCTCCAAATTTGCAATGAAAAGAGACTGACAATAGGTAGTTTCATCATAAATCGCTAACTTAGCCCTCTAAAAATAAGAATTATGCATGTTGCAATTGCCGGTAATATAGGAGCCGGAAAAACCACATTAACCAACTTATTAGCAAAGCATTACGCTTGGGAAACCCATTTTGAAGATGTAGATCAAAATCCATATTTAAATGACTTTTACGATGACATGCAACGCTGGTCCTTTAACTTACAAATCTATTATTTGAATAGTCGTTTTGCACAAATTCAAGAAATTAGAGATACTAAAACAACCGTTATTCAAGATCGTACGATTTATGAAGATGCCTTTATTTTTGCACCCAACTTGCATTCAATGGGCTTGATGACGACAAGAGATTTTGAGAATTATTTTACTTTATTCAATTTGATGGATTCTTTTGTTTCTCCTCCAGATTTACTTATTTATTTAAGAGCAAGTGTACCTACCCTTGTGAGTCATATTCAACAAAGAGGAAGAGATTACGAAGAAAGTATCAGACTTGATTATCTTAAAAGATTGAATGAGCGCTATGAAGCATGGATTTCAACTTACAATAAAGGAAAAGTATTGATCATTGATATTGATAATAACAGATTTACAGAAAGTCAAGAGGACTTAGGAAAGATAATCAATGCAATTGACGCAGAAATTAATGGTTTATTCTAAAATATAATGATAGTTGTCACTGGTGCTGCTGGTTTTATAGGAAGTTGTCTAATCTCAGGATTAAACCGACAAGGACTTGAAGATATTGTCGCAGTAGATTTATTTGGACAAGAATCTAAAAAGGAAAACTATCAACACAAAAAAATTAAATTATTCGTTGACCGAACTGAATTTGAATCCTGGTTTGAAAAACATGCTTCCGAAATTAGTTTTGTTTACCACATAGGCGCAAGAACGGATACTACCGAACAAGATGTTGCTCTATTTGATGCCCTTAATCTTGATTACACCAAATTTGTTTGGCGTATTTGCACTTCTAATAATATTCCTTTGGTCTATGCTAGTTCTGCTGCAACCTACGGCGATGGAGCTTTTGGTTATGATGATGATGAAGCTAAAATAAAAGACTTGGTTCCATTAAACCCATATGGAGCCTCAAAAAACGACTTTGATATTTGGGCCTTAGCGCAGCAAGATAGTCCACCAATGTGGGTAGGATTGAAATTTTTTAATGTTTATGGTCCAAATGAATACCATAAAGGAAGAATGGCCAGTGTGATTTTTCATACCTACAATCAAATTAAGGAAAAAGGAGATATGCGACTGTTCAGGTCTCACCGTGCAGATTATAAAGACGGGGAACAATTAAGAGACTTCGTATATGTAAAGGACCTAGTGAATGTATGTTTGTTTTTAAAAGACAACAAAATAAAAAGTGGTATCTATAATCTTGGTTCTGGAAAAGCCAGATCATTTTTAGATTTAGCTTCACTTACCTTTAAATCAGTTGGAAAGGAAGTGAAAATTGATTTTATCGATACTCCAATTGACATAAGAGATACCTATCAGTATTTTACTGAAGCCAATATGCAGAAATTAATTCAGGAAGGTTATACCGCTCGATTTCACACTTTAGAGGAAGGTGTTGCTGATTATGTAGAGCAGTATTTAATGAAGAATCGCTATTTATAATTAGCGCGGCATAGGACATTTATTTCCTTTACCCAATCTGAAGGTAATCATTCCCCCACAGTAAACATACCAATCTTTAGTAGTAGGATTACCTCTTTTTCCATAGTGATTTTGGTCGATACTTCTATTGGACAATTCACCTGCTAATGTTCCATGCTCTGCAGCGATTACAGCAGGATCGTAGTAAGTAGCGGACTTAACATCATCTAAATAGTCAGTAAATGTTTTTCGAATGGCAATATCAACATTAAAAGTAATGTTTTTACCTAAGGAAGCTTTTGCTCCAAGACCCAAAGGTAGGCACACTTGAAACTTGGAATAAGGTAATTTATTATTAATAACTGTTCCTTGTCCTTCCGTTCCTAAAGCTTGTAAGGAAACCTCTTTACCATCTATTGTCGTTGATGGATCCATGTAAAAGACACCAATTTGAGTTAGAATATACGCTGTCCCCGTTGCTTGCTTGCGACCAAATTGAAAGGGGAAATAATGGAACTCTATGCCACCAACTACTTCCTTAATTTTAGAATGAAAATCTAGATTGCGATTAATATTCACAGGATTTAATGCTTGACTATCATACCCTTCGACACTTCCTTGCAAATAATTAAAGCGCAGTGTCAATCGAGACTGAAGATTAAAACGATACATAAGTCCACCCGCTAAATTTGAATTATTAAACGGTTTAAATTGATTCAGATCGCCAATGTAATACATTTGACCAATACTCACACCTATTTCAGATCGAGAGAAAAAATTAGCTTGTTGTGAAAAAGACTTAAAATAAATAAGGCAAATAATGAATAAAAGAGGAATCGTTTTCAACTGCATTTGAGCTTAAAAATTTAAGTGCCATTCAATCATTTTAGCATCATCCGAACAAGAAACGAAACTGTATTCATTTTGTTTCACTAATGCATTTACAGAATGTTTATGTCCTCCATTTTTAAAATCTATTTTAGAAATAACCTTCCAAGAAGTGGTATCCCAAAGTTTAATAGATTTATCCCTGCTTGCAGTGGCCAAAACAGCACCATCACAAAGTGAAATCATGTCATAAATCACATAATTATGCGCTTTCAAGGAACGAGAATTGATTTTGGTATCCTTCTCCCAAATATTCAACAAAGCATCTTTTCCACCACTTACGAAAGTGTTTTCATTTAAAAGCAGCAAGGAAGTACAAGCCAATTTGTGTGCTGACCAGGAGCTTACCTCATTAAAGTAAAGCGTATCAAAAATCCTGATGCGACCATCTTCACAAGCAAGTGCGATAAATTGATCCTCGTCAAAAAGATGAATACGTCTTATTTTCCCAGAATCGGTGGGTATTTCTAATTGAAGGATCAAAGTCACAGAGGACCAAACACATAATTTACCATTGGCATCAACGGAATAAAATTGTTTCCGAGTTTGATTTTCCAATAAATAAAAAACACCAAAAAAGTGAGCTTTCAGATCAGAAATTTCTTTCTTTTGATCCACATCGATTACATGAATACCACCACTATTCGTTCCAATTAAAAGTAGTTTAGTTTCTTTGAGCAGACACAGGGACAAAGGGGTGTTTTCAAGCTTTACAGTAAATCCATCTTGGGTGCCCAATTGTTTATTCCAACGGCAAACAAATTTATCACCACTAGCGGAATAAAGATAGGAATCATCGGAGCAGATAGCATAAATAGGAGCACTATGCCCAGAAAATTCTTTTCTTTTTTGAAGGACTTCCAGAATCACTCCTCCCCTTCGATATCAAAATCATCATCGTCATTGATGTGTCTCAGACGATCAGCATAATCACTTGGCAAGAAATCAAAGAAAGTATCGCCACGAAGACCTAAACGAAGACATTCTAGAGGAATCACATCATTGGGTGCAATATTACCGAGATTTACTTCAGCTCCAAAAAGCTTAATAAACCAAACTTGCTGATTTTTTTGCGGCGCTTCCCAAAGAATACTTTCGGGGGCTACTTTTGCGATAATACGATTGATTAGCATGGTGTGAGCTGTTCCATTAGGTCTAAATACGCCCACATTACCTGCTTCTCTACCTTCAGCAATTACCTTCCAACTTCCGGCATCCAATTCAGCACGCATTAAACGCACCCATTTAGCGGGGGAAATGATGATTCCTGAATCCTTAGATCCAACTTCAGACATGATCGTTCTGTCCTTGGACATGCGTTTGATAATGTTGCATTTTTCCTTGTGAGGAATGATAATAGAACCATCTGAAACTTCAGCCAAATCTAAATCATATTTATCAAGTACACGAAGGAAATCTTCAAAACACCCACGCGCATAAAATGCTTCAAAAAGTGTTCCTCCCAAATAGGGACGAATTCCAGCCGACTTATATAATTTTATTTTTGCTTCAAAATCTTTGGTAACGTAAGAAGTTCCAAATCCAAATTTGACAATATCAGTTAAATGCCCAGAACCCTCAATAAAATTTTCAGTTTCTCGTAAGCCTAATCCCTTATCCATTACCATGGTTACACCTTGATTTCTGGGTTTCTCTGTACGCGTTGGGATAAACGGTAAGGTAAAGTTTAAATCATTCATCTATAGACAATGTTACAAAATCCTGATCGTTAAGTAAATTTGGATTAATCTCAAATAATTGTTTTGCCTTAGTTTGATCTAGGGCAATATATTCAGTGAATAAAGCTAAGGCAGTTTGTTTTTGACCTAGGATCCAACTCAAATTAATTTCCAATAATACTGCGATCGGATTAATATTATTATTATTTTTTATAAACTCTTGCAAAAAACTCAGTGCAGCACCTGAGGAAGATTTAGATTTGAATGCGATAAAATCGGTCAAACAATCTTCATCATTTTCATCCAATGCTAAACTGCTTAAATAGTAGCGCTCCGCGGCTTCCATATCTTCAAGTTTTTCATAAGCACCTGCTAATACATGATGTATAGCAGCATTTTCAGGGTCAAAATCCAAGGCCTTATGGATCAAAACTATTCCTTCTGGTGTTCGTCCTTCTAAATCTTCAATAATCCCAAGACCTAACCAAGCTTCAGGAAGCATAGGTGCCAGTGCCAGGCTCAATTGATAGTAGTGTTTAGAAAGTTCAAATTCATTCAATTGTTCATGAGCTTCTCCAATATAACAGAGCGCCATAGCATCCTCGCCATCTAACTCCATACATTTTTGAAAGCGATCAATTGCTTGATGGTATTTTTCCATCGATAAATAAGCATTTCCCATATTAAAATAAACAGGACCAAAATCCGCATTTATCAATATGGAATAATCGTATGCCCAAATTGCTTTTTCAAAATTCTCTGATTTAGAAAATGCATTACCCAAATTATACCAAGCGGTAAAGGAATAAGGATTTTCATCTATAAAATCTGAATAACACTTAATTGCTTTCTCATAATCTCCTAATTGATCATAGCAAAAAGCAATTTCATACAAAGCGCCTTCATTTTGAGGATTACATTTTAAAGCTTCCAACAAAACTCTAGCAGCATCTTTGTAATTATTCATGTTCTGATATTCCATCGAAATATCTAAGTAAACATCGTCACGATCTTCTGGATCACAAAGCGGTAAAGCCAACTTAAAATAACGAATAGCATTTTTTGAATCACGCAATTGACTAAAAAGTGCTGCTTTAGTCAAATACAATTCGATATTTTCAGGTATTACTTTTTCTAATGAACTAATGAGTTCCATTGATTCCGTTAAGAGACCCATACCACTATAGGATTGAGCCATTCTTAATTTGAATAAGGGGTTGTATTGAAATTGATACATGCCTATTTCTGAGGCACTTTTTGCTTTAGAATAGTGTCCATTGATAAGAAAATGATCAATAATAGCTTCCAAACGATCACTGTCTATGAACCCAATTGTATTGCCTTTTAAATGCGCTTCGAATTGCTCCAAATCTTCATTTAAATTACCTTCAGAAAAATCATCGTCGTCCTCGTCGAACATGCTTTCAATTTTCTATAAAATTATTGAGTTTTATCGAGTATTGCACGATGAACAAGTAATTTATTATCAACAATTTATTATTAAAAAGTTGAAAACAATTTATTCCACAGCGCTAGAAAAAATTAAAAAGAAAAGATTACTTTAACATTAAGATTTCGACCGCGATTAAAGACCCCTATATCCCCTGATTTTTGATTCAGTGCCGCATATTTTAATCGACTCAAATGACTTTGATAAGCTACATTAGTCAAATTATCAATGGACAAACTAAATTTAATATGCTGTGATTTTTGTTTTAGATGAAACGTCGTAGTTGCAGCTAAATTAAGAAGTGTATAAGCAGTCGTAGCAGTTTCTGTGTTGGCGCTGCTTAAATAACGCAATTGATTCATGACATGATTGACAGAAATAGAGAGGGTATTCTGTTTAAAGCGTTCTTCTTTTTCAAATAAACTAAATCTCAATTCACCTTGATATTGTGCGGCAGGAATTGCGGGCAAGTATGACTTTGAAACCCCTATTTGTTGTGCATTTACCATAGAAAATGAATTTTCGATATGCAGCCAATCCCATGGATGAGGATGAACATCAATGGTTACCATTACCATCACTTTGCGTTAATCGCTCGAGATGTGAAACGAAAATTTTTACCCCTGATAAAGCTTGATTGGTATTTTCTGCAAGCACTTTACCCCGCAGCGTCAATTGAGCGTTGACAGCAAATTGGAGCGCTAGAAAAATCCCTAAAACATATAATTTTGACATATAAACAATTCCTTTAAAAATAGACAAGAGAACTCACAAAAGAGAATTCATAAATTACTATCTAAAGGAATGTGGAGGAGCTCGAAGACTTCGTTGGGGAATAAATTTTCCGGTTTTAGCACATGAAGCTAGAACAATAACTTTATGTTGACTAAATGGATTGACTTTAAACTTAAAACTAAAAGGTAAAGATGCGGTGGTAAGATCATAATCACAGACAAAGCAAGAACCTGATTCCACTTTGTCTTTTGATAAATTAGTATCTACATGGTGCTTACATTCGTGCCAAAAAGACCTTGGACTTAAAAGCACAAAGAAATTTATAAGTAATAGTAAAGCGATTAGTTTCTTAATCATTTAGAGCAAAGACTCAATAATTTTATCCATGCTATACCCTTCTGCTTCCGCCTTATAATTTTTCACCAGACGATGTCTTAGAATAGGCATGGCAACAGCTTTGACATCTTCAATATCGGGAGAATATTTTCCTCTCATTGCAGCGTGACATTTAGCACCAATAATTAAATATTGAGAGGCTCTTGGGCCAGCGCCCCACGTAATATATTTCTTAGTTATTTCTGGAGCATTCCCAGTATTTAATCTCGTACTTGCAACCAAATTCACTGCATATTCCAGGACATTATCTGCTACAGGAATTCTACGAACAAGATCTTGATACTCTATAATTTCTTGTCCAGAAAGCACTGGATTCACACTTACCGTATAATCAGAAGTAGTTGATTTTACAATCGCCATTTCCTCAATAAAAGAAGGGTAATCGACCCAAATATTAAACATAAATCTATCCAATTGAGCCTCTGGTAATGGATAAGTTCCTTCTTGTTCAATCGGATTTTGAGTCGCCAACACAAAGAAAGGAGCATCTAAGGGATAACTAGTCCCTCCTGCTGTAACACAGCGTTCTTGCATTGCTTCTAGTAAAGCTGATTGTGTTTTTGGAGGGGTGCGATTGATTTCATCCGCCAGGACCATATTGGAAAATAAAGGTCCCTTTATAAATTTGAAATTTCTTGTTTCGTCTAAAATTTCAGCTCCAATGATATCAGAAGGCATTAAATCTGGAGTAAACTGAATACGACTAAAACCCAAACCTAAAGATTGAGAGATGGTATTTACAAGTAATGTTTTTGCCAAACCGGGTACACCTACTAGTAGACAATGTCCACGAGAAAACATAGAAATAAGCACTTGATCAACCACCTCATCTTGACCAATAATAACCTTGTGAATTTCTTGTTTTAGTTGCTGTACATGAGCAACAAATGCATCCAATTTTTCCTTATCTGACATATATAATTATTTAGAAAACCAATTCAATCTAAAAGCACAATCCGAATAACTCTCATCAATTCTAAAATAAGCATTACCCATTTTAGACTTCAACCAAGCATCCGTTGTTTTAATTTTTTTATCATTTTCAGCTGCTCTCTTGATTAAAGCATAATCATCCATGAGATTTGCTTTGTGCGCAGGATAACGCTCCATTAATCGAACAATTCGAATACCTTGCTTGCGTTCATAAATATCCGTGTACAAATTAGGAGAAGTTACATCCCCTTTTTCCATAGCATCTGTAAGTAAATAAATTTGTTGATCGACCTCATTTAAATCCTCCATGTCCCAAGTTTGTTCACCGGAGATAGGATTGGTAATAATACCATGATTTTGACGTGTTAAGTTATCATTTGAAAAACGAGTAACTGCTTGATCCCAAGTAATAGCATTTTGCTTTAAGAGTTTAAAACACGAATCCATTTTTGTAGCTGCTATATCGAGGGCTTCATTGCTGAATTCAGGTCTTTTAAGAATGTGTAAACAAACATAGTCATCCCCTTTTCTACTCACCAATTTAATAATATGATATCCAAAATCAGTTTCGATTACCTCTGAAACCTCTCCAGGTTTTAATTTGAAAACCGTGGCTTCAAACTGAGGAACCATCATGCCTTTTGATGCAGCAATTTTTCCACCCAATTGGGCACTCCCTAAATCATCAGAATTTATCCTTGCTTGCGTTTCGAATGACTTTCCATAATCGACAATATCAACGCGCACTAATTTTAATTTCTGTAAGGCAAGCGCTTTATCTTCTTTTGTGATTTTTGGATAACAAACAATTTGCTGAAAGCCTAGTTTCATATTTATGAACGGAATACTATCAACAATCAAGGCGTTGAAATAAGAAGCAACTTCCTTGGGCGTAACAGATACTTCGGCAGTTATTTTTCGTTGCATTTCTTGCGCCAACAATTTGTCTTTAATCACTGTTCGGAACTCATTCTTGATATCAGTAATTGATTTGCCATAAAACGCTTCTAGCTTCTCTCTACTTCCAATTTGATTTTGAATGATCCGCAAACGATTTTCCATTTCAGAATCTACTTGTTCATCCGAAATTTCAATACTATCAAGTTTTGCTTGATTTAAAAATAATTGTTCGCACATCAATTGCTCCAGAACATTGCATTCCAAGTTTCTATCTGCCGTGATTCCAGCTTGAGTAGCTTGTAATTTTTGATTTTCTATATCGGAGTAAAGGATAATATTATCTCCAACTTGAGCAATAATTTTATCTACCACCTTTGGTTGAGCAATCGAATTTACCGCAATAAAGAAAACATAAAATAGGATTAAATAAATTCTCATCAATTACTTCCTAAAGAATAAAGAACATTTTTATCTACGCTTAAACTATGTTTTTTTCTAAGATCTTCCAACCAATTTTTCTCTAAATAATTTTGATAATCAGAGGTAGCAGCACCTTTAGCTTCAGAAAATTCTTTTCTCATCACTGGTAAATTCTCTTTTACCATTATCACGTAGAATTTCCCTTCAAATTCATACATTGAATTTAAACCTTTATTAAATGATTTACCTTTAATTGATGGCGTATTCTCAAAGTCGAATTTATTCATTTTAACTTTTAGATTCAACTCAGAATCTTTATTGATCAAATCTAAAACATGCTTAGAATTTATCGTATCATTCTTTAGCATTGTTCCTACCTTAAGGGCTATGTCACGCGTCAAACATTCGTAGATCGTCGCATCTAAACGCACAGGCCATTGATAATTATTTCTATTTTCATTAAAGAAACTGCGCAAACCACTTGTGTCCTTCACTGCCTTATTCCAAACCTTATCAGACATTACTTCATAAAGAAGAATTCCATCATGATATTCGTTAACTAGGGCTTTATACTCAGGATATTTTTTAATGAGATTACTTTCTTCATAAGATAAAATTGTACTTTTTTCCCAATTTTTGTATTGACTTGCCACTACTCTAGAAGCGTCATCCTTCTTAATTCCACGATAATTTTTAACCAAGAAATCAGCGAAATCTTTTTGAGTAAACTTCTTTCCATCAATAGAAAATAAAACCTTATTCGATTTCAATTTTGCAGCAGACCATTTTCCAATAAAGTAAGTCGAATCAAGATTGGAGTTGAACCAGCTAAGATTTTTAGCGCCAGTATTTGAATAAGCGTAACGTACTTTTAATTTTGCCACGAAAGAATCTTGTGTTTTTTTAGAACGCTCATCCTTGTTGACCTTTGTTTGTATTTCTTTTTTGATCACTGAAAATGGCTGAACATCTTTCCATTCCAAGCGCTTGATGATATGAAATCCGTATTCTGTTTTAATTGGAGCACTCATATCCCCATCATTTTTTAAGGCATAAGCAGCATCCTCAAAGGCAGGTACCATGCGTTGTGTTGTTCCCGTTCCAAAAGCAGGAAGTTCTCCACCTTTCTTAGTAGTCCCAGCATCGTCAGAATGCAACGTAACCATTTGCTCCCAGTTTTCACCCGTCATTAATTTAGCATAAATCTCGTTGATTTTTTTCTGAGCATTGTCTTTCGTTTCTTGAGTAGCTTCTTTACCGGTGCTGATCATCAAATGAGCCACTCTCATGGTTCCACGCGCTGGACGCACATCTGTAACCTTCAGAATATGGTAACCGAAACGAGTTCTAAACGGATTTGAAACGGAGCCAACCTTAGTGTTATAAGCCATATCTTCAAAAGGATAAACCATTTGAAATGCCGTGAAATAACCTAAATCACCACCATTATTCATAACAGAAGGATCTTCCGAACCCGTTTTCATTTTAGCAACAGAGGCAAAATCTTCTCCTTTTTCTATTCTTGCTTTCAAGCCTAACAATCTATTGTAAGCGATCAAAGTGTCAGCTGGAGCGGCATTTGGGTCTAAGCGTAGCAAAATATGAGAGGCTCTTACTTCTGTTTTGGTGCGTTCATATGCTTCCTTAACCAAGGCTTCATTTTGAGCAGAATCAATTAAATAAGGCAGTGCCAATTGCTTGCGATATCCTTCTAACTCTTTATTCAATTTTGGAATAGTATCATACCCAAGCGCTTCTGCTTCTGCAACCTTCAATTTAAATTTTTGAAATAAATCCATGTACTCATCTAATGATACTTTATCATATTTAGGATTCGGATTATTTTTAAGATAGATTTGAAGAAACTCACTTTTAGTGACTCCTTTACCATCTATAGACATTACAATTGATTCTTTTTGTGAGAAACTATTTGCTGCCAAAAAAATGGCTAGGGTTAAAAATATTGACTTCATATAATATAAACTGTAATTAATAATTAATTATTTCAAACTGTAATTTGGTGCTTCTCTGGTAATGGTAACATCATGAGGATGAGACTCCCGAATTCCAGCAGTTGTTATGCGAACAAAACGAGCACCCTTTAATTTCTCAATGGATGGAGCGCCACAGTAACCCATACCCGCTCTTAATCCACCAATAATCTGATACATGACCTCATTCATATTTCCTTTGTAGGGAACCCTACCAGAGATTCCTTCCGGAACTAATTTTTTAATATCATCCTCAGCATCTTGAAAATAACGATCCTTTGAACCCAATTGCATGGCTTCAATAGATCCCATTCCACGATAAGATTTGAATTTTCTTCCTTCATAGATGATGGTTTCACCGGGAGACTCCTCTACACCTGCAAACATGGAACCTAACATTACACTATCCGCTCCAGCTGCAATCGCTTTGACGATGTCACCCGTGTAGCGAATTCCACCATCGGCAATTACAGGAACGCCTGAACCTTCAATAGCTTTAGCAACCTCATTGATTGCAGTCAGTTGAGGCACACCAACACCAGCAATTATTCTAGTGGTACAAATTGAACCAGGTCCAATTCCAACCTTAACGGCATCAGCACCTGCAGCCACCAAATATTTTGCAGCATCACCTGTGGCAACATTTCCTACCACCACATCTAAGTTTGGGAATTTTTCTTTAACTGCCTTTAATTGTTCAACAACTCCTTTGGTATGTCCATGAGCAGTATCAATTACAACAGCATCAACACCTGCTTCAACAAGAGCAGTTACTCTTTCAATCGTGTCAAAAGTAACACCTACTGCAGCAGCAACGCGTAAGCGACCTAATGTGTCTTTACATGAAATTGGATGCTCACGCACCTTGATAATGTCTCTGTAAGTAATCAATCCAATCAATCTCATTTGAGCATCAACTACGGGTAATTTCTCAATTCTTTTTTCTTGTAGAATTCCTTCAGCAGTGGCTAAATCTGTTCCGTCACATGTAGTAATTATATTTTCAGAAGTCATGATCTCCCTGATCGGGCGATTCATATTTTTCTCAAATCGTAAATCTCTATTGGTTAAAATTCCTTTCAAAGTATGATGTTCATCGATTACCGGAATTCCTCCAATGCTATGTTCCTTCATGATTTTCAAGGCATCACTTACAAGAGCTGTTTCTGGAAGTGTTATAGGATCTATGATCATTCCACTTTCAGATCGCTTAACTTTTCTAACATGCATTGCTTGATCTTGAATGGTCATGTTTTTATGAATCACACCAATTCCACCTTGCTGCGCTATAGAGATAGCCAGTTTGAATTCAGTTACTGTATCCATTGCTGATGACACAATTGGAGTATTCAAAACAATATTCCTGGAGAATTTACTTCCCAAAGACACATCGCGTGGAAGTACCTCAGAATATGCAGGCACCAATAACACATCATCGTAAGTAAGCCCTTCGGAAATTTTATTTAAATTATCTAACGACATTTTTGAAGCTATTTTGTAGTAAATTCTTGCAAAAATACAAAAAAAAGATCGAGAAAAATAATGCGATTTCGCTACAATTATGTTAATATTTTCAAAAATAAACTGAGATGCGTTAAAAAATTCTTAATCTTGTTCTTACGATGAAAAAGTACTTATTGCTTCTTCCTGTTTTTATTTGTTGTTTCCTAAAAACTTATGGCCAGCATCAAGCTATAGATTCAGCAAAAATCATTCAACTTTCCGGAGTAGTAGTTTCTGAGATTGATTTAAATGCAATCCCTTATGTTACCGTATATAACAAATCAAAAAGACATGGCGTAATATCAGATTACTTCGGTTTTTTCTCCCTAGTTTCCTTTCCTGGTGATACACTTTATTTTTCTAATCAAGGTTACAATACTTCAAGTTACATTGTTCCAGACACCCTTAAAGAAAATAGATACAGCATCATTCACATGTTGACCCGAGATGCACAGCAAATTCAAGAAGTTACGGTTTATCCATGGCCATCTCGAGAGGAATTTGCAAGATATTTTGTAGAGATGAAGCCTTATGAAGATGCTATGCGCAGAGCACAGCGCGAATTGTCAGGCGAATCTCTTGCCTTTGTTGCTGCTCGATTGGATGCAGACGCATCGCTTGCATCAGGTAATGCCTACAACCAAAGAAATACACGTTTGTATACCAACGGCCAATTGCCTGTAAACAATCTCTTCAACCCTTATTCTTGGGGTAAATTGATTAGTGATTGGAAAGAAGGGAAATTAAGCCGACAATAATTAATGCTTTATTATTGGGTAACATAAGAAATATTTCTCTACCGGTTGTGCCAATGCAGAAATATTCAAATTATCGGAAGCCATTGACAAATCCACAATAGTTCCATTTTTCATAAGAACATTAATGTTTTGTTTGTCCTGATTGTATGCTTTATTGCTTAGAATATCGTGATAAACGAAGAAATCAACCTCGTCATCAGTAACTCCCAAGGCCGATTTGACCATTTCTTTTTCAAATTGAATTCGATCTTGACTAAAAGGAGTTCTCGCAATTTCAATTTTAAACAAATCTCTATTTACTAGTGCTGTCGACAAATAAGCCAATACCTTATCATCCGAATCTTGCCAAACTTTAATAGCGCTCAAAATATCATAATCATCTAAGCGGGCAAACTTTTCCAAAACAGAAGGATCATCCAAAAAATCCTTTTTCTTCACATCATGCTCCAAGAAGTACTGTAAGGAAGGACTAGAAAAAACTTCTTGACCATTTTTTACACACCATTTAGCGCGACGTAAAGCATGAATCAACATAAATTCAGCCGAAACAACTGTTTTATGCAAATAAACTTGCCAATACATTAAGCGTCTAGCAACAATAAATTTTTCTACGGAATAAATTGCTTTTTCCTCTAAAACCAAATTTCCATTGTGGACATTCAACATCTCTATGAGACGATCAGAACCAATGATTCCTTCACTTACACCGCTATAGAAACTGTCTCGATTTAAATAATCCAAGCGATCCATATCTAGTTGAGAAGATACCAATTGATATAAAAAGGGCTTACTGTATTCGTTTTTAAATATGAGGTGTGCTCGTTTTAAGTCATCACCAAAAACATCCGTAAGGCGTTCGATAAAATATCCAGAAATATCTTCGTGACTCACATCAGATACAATATCATATTCTAAGGCATGGCTAAAGGGTCCATGACCAATATCATGTAAAAGAATCGCTAATAAAACTGCTCTTTCTTCATCAATTGTGATTTCATGTCCTTTTCTTCGGATGGTAGCAATCGCAAGCGACATCAAATGCATTGCGCCGAGTACATGATGAAAACGCGTATGTAAAGCGCCCGGATACACGAGGTGACTTAATCCCAATTGCATAATGCGTCGCAAGCGCTGCATGTAGGGATGTTCCAAGACATCAAAAATTAATTCATCAGGAATAGAAATAAATCCATAGACTGGGTCGTTAATAATTTTCTTTTTGTTGTTACGAAGTTGATTCGGGCGCAAATGATTACTTTTAAAAATTCTATTCAAATCTATTAAAAATAAGCCAAATGCAAGGAAAAATTCTGTGGGCAGACGATGAAATCGAATTGTTGAAGCCCCATATTTTATTTTTAGAGTCGAAGGGATACCTTGTAGAGGCTGTTACCAATGGGTCTGACGCCGTAGATAAAGCATTAGAAAACGACTATGATATTATTTTTTTAGATGAAAATATGCCTGGACTTTCTGGATTGCAGACCCTAGCACAAATAAAAGAGGCAATTCCATTAGTTCCTATCGTAATGATCACCAAAAGTGAAGAAGAATATATCATGGAGGAGGCCATTGGAAGTAAAATTGCCGACTATCTGATCAAGCCTGTAAATCCAAATCAAATACTACTGAGCATAAAAAAGAATCTGGATCATAGTAAATTGATCTCTCAAAAAACAAATTCTTCCTACCAGCAAGATTTTAGACAATTAGGCATGGTACTTAATGGTAGAATGGGCATCAATGAATGGAAAGATTTATATTCCAAATTAGTCTATTGGGAATTGGCTTTAGAAAAAATAGAAGACTCTGGGATGCGCGAAATTCTGGAATTACAGAAAAAAGAAGCCAATCATCTTTTTGCAGATTTCATTGAAGACAATTATTTGGATTGGCTCAATGGCACGGAAACAGCACCAGACATGATTTACAATGCCATCAAAAATGATATTTCCCCACTATTAGGAAAAGAAAAAATTGCAGTTTTAGTGATCGATAATTTACGTTTTGACCAATGGAAAATGGTAGAACCACTCTTTGCACGCTACTTTACAAAAGAAGAAGAAAAAATAATTTTTTCCATTTTGCCAACAGCAACACATTATGCAAGAAATTCATTTTTCGCAGGATTATTACCTTCAGAAATCGAGAAGAAATTCCCGCAGTTTTGGAGAAATGAAGAAGATGAAGGAGGGAAAAACATGTTTGAAAAAGAACTGTTAGAAACCAATTTGAAACGATTGGGCAAAAATATCAAATGGAGTTATAACAAAATCACCAATTTGGAAGCGGGTAAAAAACTAAACGATCAATTCAATCAAATTAAAGATAATGACGCCAATTTCATCGTCTATAATTTTGTAGATATGCTTTCTCACGCTCGAACAGAAATGGAGGTGATCCGAGAATTGGCATCAGATGAAGCGGCGTATAGATCTATTACTGTCTCTTGGTTAGAACACTCTCCCCTATTTGAAATCATTAAGAAAATTGCGGATGCAGGGATTAAACTCATTATTACCACCGATCATGGGACGATAAAAGTGAATAATCCGGTGAGAATTGTAGGTGAAAAAAATACCAACAGCAATTTAAGATATAAAGTAGGAAGAGGATTAAATTATAATGCCAAGGAAGTTTTCGCGGTTTCTAATCCTCAAGATGCTTTTTTACCAAAAATCAGAATGTCAAGTGAATTTGTTTTTGCCCGGGAGCAGGACTTTTTTGTGTATCCAAACAATTACAATCATTTCGCAAATTATTACCAGAATACTTTTCAGCACGGTGGAATTTCACTGGAAGAGGTTTTGATTCCATATGTGGTTTTGAAAGCTAAAGCTTAAAGCGCATCTCGAATACTAAAATAGAGTTAGACATAGAGGTTAGAGTTAGAGTTAGAGGTTGGACTTAGAGGTTGGACTTAGAGGTTAGACTTAGAGGTTAGACTTAGAGGTTAGAGTTAGAGTTAGAGTTAGAGTTAGAGTTTAGAGGCTAGCCTCGATACATTTCTCCCTTCGGTCAAAACACTCGGCTAGTGAATAACAAACACTAGTCTAACTTCCCAATAGCTTATCGAGTGGCCCCAGCTGGCTGGGGATGTATCGAGGAAAGCGCATCTCGACTTACTTTGCACAAGTGCCAAAGTACAAGCCGCTCGATGAGCTTTCAGAAGTGGATTGAGCGTAGTCGAAAGACACGGAACTTTCAATGCGCTATTCTTGATTAAAAAAAATGCCCCAACATAAAAATTCCTCCCCCTCCAAAGAGGGAAATCTTTTCTTTGTTATGATTAAAACCCGTCGATAATATTTTTTCGTCGCCTATTATTCTGAAAACCTCCAAAAGGGGAAATATTCTTTTCACAACTTTGCAGTAGGACGTTTTTGAAGCTCATAGCATTTGTTATTAGCAAAGCCTATAAAATCATTTGTCAGCATCCAATATATAAATTGAGCTTGTAAAATTTTTAGAGAAAATATTATACTATTTAGATAGATTCAAAATAAGGAATATGTAACTTTGTACTCAAATATGAGCGCTTTGCAAAATCTTCCTTTTAACGTTCGTGAAATCCGCGAACAATTCCCTGCCCTAAGGCAGCAGGTTTATGGCAAGAATCTAATTTATTTTGATAATGGTGCCACCTCACAAAAACCGCAGATGGTTTTGGATGCTATCAATCATTATTATTCAAAAGAAAATGCAAATATTCATCGAGGGGTGCATTATTTAAGTCAACGCGCTACCACTGAATATGAGGCTGCTAGAACAAGAATTCAAAAGCGTCTCAACGCAAAGTCATCCAATGAAATTATTTTCACAAAGGGAACTACTGATGGAATAAATCTGGTCGCATCCTCCTTTGGGAATATGCTGCAGGCTGGAGATGAGATTATCATTTCAGCGATGGAACACCATTCCAACATTGTTCCTTGGCAAATGCTTTGTGAAAGAAAAGGCCTTATTTTACGCGTTATTCCAATAAACTTTGAAGGAGAAATTCTTCAGGAGGAATACGAAAAACTACTCTCAAAGAAAACAAAATTAGTAGCGATTACCCATATTTCTAATACCCTAGGCACTGTAAATCCAATCAAGGAGATGATTGCTAAAGCACACAATGTTGGCGCGAAATTTTTAGTAGATGGCGCTCAAAGTATTCAGCACATGTTAATTGATGTTAGGGATTTAAACTGTGATTTTTTCGTGTTTTCAGGTCACAAGGTCTTTGGTCCTACCGGAATTGGTATTTTGTATGGAAAAGAAGATTTGTTAGACTCAATGCCTCCCTACCAAGGTGGTGGTGACATGATTGCAAAAGTCACCTTTGAAAGAACGACCTACAATGAATTGCCTTATAAATTTGAAGCAGGAACTCCACATATTGCCGGGGGAATATGTTTGGGTACAGCATTTGAATATATAGAATCAATAGATTTTAAGGCTGTTGAAGTTCACGAAAGAGCCTTAGCAGTTTATGCTGCCCAAGTATTGGAAACCTTTGAAGGATTAACCATAATTGGTGATGCCAAAAATAAAACAAGTGTGGTTTCCTTTTCATTAAAGGATCTGCATCCCTTTGATATAGGAACGCTCTTAGACAAACAAGGAATTGCAGTGAGAACAGGACATCATTGCACCCAACCGCTGATGGATTTTTATAAAATTCCTGGTACAGTTCGCGCATCATTTGCTTTTTACAATACCATTGAAGAAATAGATGCATTTGTAATTGCCCTCGAACGCAGTCTTAACATGTTAAAATAAGCATCATGGCGACCTCGATGGATATCAATAAAATACAAGATGAAATCATCAGCGAATTTGAAATGTTCGATGATTGGATGGAAAAATATGAATACCTGATCGAATTAGGAAAAGATCTCCCAATCATTGCAGAAGAACTTAAAACAGAAGACAGACTTATTGATGGTTGTCAATCTAGGGTTTGGTTAAACGCTTCCTTAATTGACGGTGAAATGTCCTTTTCAGCAGATTCAGACGCGATTATTACCAAAGGAATTATAGGTTTATTGATCCGTGTAATGAACCACCAGAAACCAGAAATTATTGCAAGCAATGATTTGTTTTTTATTAAAGAAATTGGTTTACAGGAACACCTATCACCTTCTCGATCTAATGGATTGGTAGGAATGGTAAAGAGAATGAAATTAGAAGCTATTAAAAGTTTAAATATAAATTAAATTGAATGGAGAACACTAATGCTGACTTAGAGGAAAGAATTGTTGCCATAATGAAAACAATTTACGACCCAGAAATTCCGGTGGATGTTTTTGAATTGGGTTTGATTTATGAAGTTAAAATTTCACCCACTTTTCATGTAGATATCGACATGACCCTAACCTCCCCTAATTGTCCGGTGGCAGAATCCTTACCAAAGGAAGTAGAGGACAAGGTGGCAAGCGTTGATGGAGTTGAAAGCGCTAAAGTGCACATTGTTTTTGACCCACCTTGGGACAAAGATATGATGAGCGAAGAAGCCAAATTAGAATTGGGTTTTCTTTAAACGTGATTGTATAAAGGCTTCAGTCTAAAGGTTTAAATAAAATTTCTTTTGGCATGAAAGTTGAAAAAAAAAATAACTTTACCAAAGAAAATAAATTTGGACCAAGTTAGTTACTAAGCGCTTGCAAGAAATTAGAATTCCTCTAAACACATTCTTATGAAGTATTACCTTTTCATCATTTCTCTAGTAATTTCCCAAATACTTACCGCTCAAAACAGAAATACCTTCACTGTTGGCATGAGCTCTGGTATTGGAAAAACAAAGAGTACTTCCTTTAGTGGCAATAAACCCTTAGACAATCTTTCTAACATTCATACAGCGCTTAATTTCAGCTACGGAATAAAAATTCAAAAAAATCTTAGTTGCGACCTCAATTTTAGTATAGAAAATATGAGTTATTTCCCTTATCCAAATTATATAGGCAGGTGGAATTCTGGATCTAATTTAAGCAGTGATCTAGGCGCTGGATTGCGCTGTAAAATTCCAATTAGAAATAATTTTTTCTCCTTAGGACTGAACGGAGGTGTAAGGTTAATGGGAAATGGCCAGAGCGGATATGGTTCCTATTATGGTTCTGTAATTTCACAAAGCACTTATCATTTTGATCAAAATGTAAATCCTTTTATGAGGCTGCATTTAAGTTATGAATTTCCACTTAAAAATAAAGATTTGTTAGGAATTGATTTAAGTTACAAGGGATCTTTTCACCCGATTTATTACATGGAGCACCAATATAGCGACTTACAATCTGCTGGCATTGTCAACTACAAGTATTCAGGCAACAGTGTTCATCTGGGCCTACATTATACTTGGACAAAAAATAAAAAAAACTCTGAAATAGCAAGCTTTATGATGGATAGTGTAGATCGCAAAGCAGCTAAAAAAATAATGGCTACAATAAATCGGTTTCAATCTTCGAAAGCTGTATTAATTCAACTGCATCAGGGTGGATTTATGAATCAATCAAAAATCATGTATAATCCAGATAAGGTTTTTAAAAACGCTTCTGGTCCAAGTTCCAGTATTCGGTTAAACGCTTCTATTGGATGGAAAAATAATTGGTCTTTTCAACCCGGTATTTCGCTTGATTCCTATTGGTTGTGGTTTCATGATCAAATAGTCGGTGGAGGTTTTAGCGGATCCAATCTATTCAATTTATTTACGGTTGATTTAGGTATGAAAAGAAGAATGCTTTCCTTTCCAAAAAGCAATCGATATTTATGCAATGTCAATGGTGGAATCTCCATTTCCTACTTAAATAGTAGCGGAAGTGGATCTGGATCTTCGAGTACCTGCGACCCTAATACCAATCAAGTCTTTTTATCTTATAACTACTCCTATCAATACAACAACAAATTATTTCCTTTGGCATTTATTGGAGTGAGTAAAGATCTTCGATTGAGTAAGCACTTTCTTTTTACCATTGCTTACCGTCACCAATTTGGCTTAAGCAAAGGAATGATAATTCCTTTTAACTACACAGCAGCCAATCAAGCAACTGTTTACACTCAAATTAGGGTCAATGGAAATGCAGATTGTTTAAGTTTTGGACTGACTTATAGATTCAATAATATTAGGCCACATGCCTCATTTTGATTTCTTAAACGAATAGCGCACTCTTTTCCCTTGAATACTATCATAAAATTCAAATTCTAAATCTGACTTGGTCAACAAAAACAAGCGACTGTGCAGCGTATCATTTCCATTTACTAAATTAAATTCTTGTTTATCAAGATCCAAATAGTAGTTCCCATTGACTGCAAAGGAATCAATAAAAGTACCGTAAAGACCTGGAAAAGATGCATTTACGCTACCTGAAGCAAGACGGTTAGATTTAAATTCAAAGAGTCCTTGAGGAGCGTAATCATAAAAAGTAAAATTATTTTTGTCTTTGAGCATTACCGTTTGAATTGACCAAGAACCAAGGATAACTTTATTGTATTCTTTTATCTTATCACAAGAAAAGAAGAAAAAAACTGAACAAAGAAAGATTACTTTTTTCATGAGATTAGAGAAAAGCTAGAGAGGTAAAGGATTTCATCGCCACCTTTATCGATAAAGGATCAATATCAAATTTTGGATGATGCACGCCATAATTAACCGATCTTGCGCTATCTGCAACACCAACCCGATAAAAACAAACAGGTACTAGATGACTGTAAAAAGCGAAATCTTCAGCGGTCATACGCAAGGCCAATTCTTCTACCTTTTCATTTCCTAATATCAACTGAAATTGCTCCCTAACCTGTTTGGTTAAAGCAGGATTATTCTCCAAATAGGGATAACCTTTTTCAATATGAACCTCGATTTCTCCTTTATATTTAAGCGCGATGGCTTTAAAATTATCGTTCATTATTTCGTGCGCTCTTGACCTCCAAGCTTCATTCATGGTCCGGAAAGTACCATTTAATTGCGCCAAAGACGGAATGACATTGGTAGCACCATGCGCTTCTAAAAATCCAAAACTTATCACATGAGGAACGGTATCTGGTTTTTCTTGATCTAATAAATTTTTAGTCGTCAGAACAATTTCAGAAGCGATTTCAATTGGATTAATACAGTTTTGAGGAATCGCTCCATGTCCACCGACACCATGAATCGTCAAATGGATTTCATCGCTAGAAGCCATATACAAACCTTCACGAACACCCACTTTTCCTGTTTCCATATCTGGAAAAACATGCAGGGCAAACATATGTTTCACTTTTGGATTTTCTAACACCCCGTCAGCAATCATTAAAGTTGCCCCTCCAGGATTCATTTCTTCACCTGGTTGAAAAATCAATTTAACAGGATGAGGCAATTGATTTTTTAAACCCTGCAATATTTCTGCTACTCCAAGAAGAACAGAGGTGTGAAAATCATGACCACAAGCATGCATAACACCTTCCTTCATGGATTTATAAGCAACTTCATTTTCTTCATGAATGGGTAAAGCATCAAGATCGGCCCGAAAAGCAATGCATTCTTGATTCACATCATGTTGAATTCCTCTAATTATTCCAAGGACACCTGTACCACCCACATGAGTTTGATGCTCTATTCCTAACTCTTTTAGTTTAGAAGCAACAAATGCCATCGTTTCCACTTCTTGAAAAGAAAGTTCAGGATGTTGATGCAGATATTCTCTATACCCTTTGATTTTATCAAAAAGCAATTCAGATTGAGCAGAAATGATACATACTAATTCAGGATTCATCATTGTGTAGTGAAGTATAACCAGACATTAAAAGACGAATAGAAACATAGGCCATGATTAGACCGAAAACAAATTTTACAATCCCAGGAGATATTTTTAAAGAAAGTTTAGACCCAATATAGCCTCCAATGACAAATGTTGCTGCAATAACTAATCCGAATCTCCAATTGACATTATCAGTTTTCCAATAATTCATCACTCCAAGTGCAACTACAGGCATACAGAGTACAAACAAACTGGTTCCGTTTGCCTCGTGTTGTGTCAAACCGAGAAAGAAAACTAAGGCTGGTACAATGATGATTCCACCACCTACCCCGACAAAACCACTCAAAATACCTGCAAGTAGTCCCGTAAAAGCTAAAATTAAAATCGTTTGCATTGTCATATTAATTCAAAATTAACATAAAGTTTGAATTTTAGTCTACCATTAAGTTACAACCTCTCCAATCTGACCGTTCAATTCTTCCTTCAATTATGAATCCATCGCTTAAATTTCGACCAGAATCTTCCGTTGCGATAAAACTACAAGAATGATAATTAGCCAAATCAATGATGTTAATCCCTCCCTTTTTTCCTGCTGTTTGGAATTGAAATGGGTCATAAACATCTCTAATATAAATGCGCATCCAAGGTGGACAATTATAAATCCCATTGGCTTGACTGTACGCTTGAGATAGCAATTCCGTCATTCCATATTCTGAATACACTTGAGATAAGTTCAAAGAATTCTTCAATTTTTGATGTAAATCTTCTTTACTCATCTCCTCTCTTTTACCTTTCATTCCACCCGTTTCAATAACAAGAGCCTTTGAAAGATCAATGTTTTGATCCGCTAAATCTAGCAAAGCATATGACACACCAAAAATAACAACTTGTTTTCCTAAGGCAATTGCTTCATCATATCTTTTAGAAATTTCAGTTACTTCATTTAAGACAAAACCAGATAAATCAGAAGCACTTTGCTGAATTAAATCATGCACCATATACACCAAACTGGAATCACCTTGCTCCAAATAATTGGGTAATAAAGCTAGAATAACTTGATTCTGTGGGGAACCGATAAACTTCTCATAAGACCATAGATAAGATTTTTCGTACCAATCTAAATCAATTACATGATGTTTACTTCTTTTCATACCTGTCGTTCCACTGCTTTGAAAAACTTTAGAAACCTCAGCTTTTCCAGACCTTACGGAATGTGATTTAAAGAATGAAATCGGTAAAAAAGGAATATCCTTGAGTTGATTAACCTCTAACTTATCTAGCAAACGAACATAGTCACGATATACGCTACAGTTTTCAATTTGGAAATGAAAGGTCTTCCAAACAGCGCGTTCAAATTCTTCTTCAGAATTTATTTTTAGATAGAAATCAGGAGAAATCACCCATCAAAGTTAAACCTTTCTTCTTCAAAAATATTCATTAGCACCGTTTTTCATTGCAAAGAAATTTCACTGCCTGCCATAATGTACTTAACTTTGAACATTATTTAGTATTAATTGTTCATCATTCAAATTGCTCTTCAAATGAAAAAAACAGGTGTTTTACTTTTACAATTAGGCACACCCGATAGTCCATCTGTTAAAGATGTGAGAAGCTATTTGACTGAGTTTTTGAATGACCCAAGAGTTATAGACTTACCGTGGTTATTGCGAAAATTACTTGTAAACGGTATCATAGTTCCTTTCAGAGCACCAAAGTCAGCTAAAATTTACAAAGAACTATGGGCTAATGGAAATGGAACTTCTCCCTTATTAACCCATTCTCTTCGAGTTCAAGAAAAACTGCAAGAAACTTTCAAGGATCATGACGTTACCATTGAATTGGCGATGCGTTATAAAAATCCATCTATTGACATTGTTTTGGAGAAAATGAGACTTTGTAACTACGACCAGATTATTGTTTTGCCTCTTTTTCCTCAATATGCAAGTGCTTCCTCAGGAACAGCAATTGAAAAAGTAATGAACATCATAAAAAAATGGTGGGTCATTCCAGAAATAAAAATAATCAATCAATTTTGGGATAATGAAGGTTATATTAATTCTATAGTGAGTAATGCCGAAAAATTTGATTTTAAAACTTACGACCATATTTTATTTTCCTACCACGGACTTCCAGAAAGACAAGTAGATAAGGTTTATGAGGGAACAGATTTATGTAGTGATCAGCCTTGCGAAACAACGATTAATGAGCGCAACAAATTTTGTTATAAAGCTACTGCTTATGCTACAACGCGTTTGATAGCTGCTAAACTAAATCTTAAAGAAGATCAATACACGGTGTGTTTTCAATCTAGACTGGATAAAAAATGGTTGACACCTTTCTCAGATAAAGTAGTAGAAGAATGGGGAAAGAAAGGAGCTAAAAAACTTTTGGTTTTTAGTCCAGCATTTGTTGCAGACTGTTTAGAAACCATCATTGAAATCGGAACTGAATACCAAGAAATTTTTGAAGAGCACGGTGGAGAAAAAGTTCAATTAATTACCAGTTCAAATGACCATCCACTGTTTATTAATGGCTTAGCAGATCTCATAAAAGAAAGACTTTAAATTAAATATTTTGACAAGGCAGCTTTGTTTTGTAATTTTGCAACCAATATATAAATATAACCATGAGTAATACAACTGAAAAAATGACCTACAAAGTAAAAGACATTAGTTTGGCGGAATGGGGTAGAAAAGAAATAAGATTAGCAGAGTCTGAAATGCCCGGACTTATGGCTTTAAGAGAAGAGTACGGTGCAGCAAAACCATTGAGTGGTGCTCGTATTGCGGGATGTCTACACATGACGATTCAAACTGCCGTATTAATTGAAACCCTAATTGATTTAGGTGCTGAGGTGAGTTGGTCATCTTGTAATATTTTTTCAACACAAGATCATGCTGCTGCTGCAATGGCTGCTGCTGGAATTCCTGTTTTTGCTTGGAAAGGTATGAATGAAGAAGAATTTGAATGGTGTATCGAACAAACCATCTTTGCATTTGAAGACGGGAAGCCATTAAATATGATTCTAGATGACGGTGGAGATTTAACCAATATGGTTTTTGATCATTTTCCTGAATTAACCAAAGGGATTAGAGGACTTTCAGAAGAAACTACTACTGGTGTTTTAAGATTATATGAAAGAGTTAAGAACGGAACTTTAGTAATGCCTGCAATCAACGTAAACGATTCAGTTACTAAATCTAAATTTGATAACAAATATGGATGTAAAGAATCATTGGTAGATTCTATCCGTAGAGCGACAGACACAATGATGGCTGGTAAAATTGCTGTTGTTTGTGGATATGGTGATGTTGGAAAAGGATCTGCTGCTTCACTTCAAGGTGCTGGAGCTAGAGTAATTGTAACTGAAATTGATCCAATCTGTGCTTTACAAGCTGCAATGGACGGATTTGAAGTTAAAAAATTAGATACTGTTGTTGGATTAGGTGATATCATTGTTACTACAACCGGAAATAAAAACATCGTTGTTGGTCGTCATTTTGAAAACATGAAAGACAAAGCAATTGTATGTAACATTGGACACTTTGACAATGAAATTGATATGGCTTGGTTGAATGGAAACCATGGTCACACGAAAATTGAAATCAAACCTCAAGTTGATTTATACAATGTTAATGGAAATGACATTATTGTATTAGCTGAAGGTAGATTGGTGAATTTAGGATGTGCAACAGGTCACCCATCGTTTGTAATGTCTAACTCTTTCACGAATCAAACATTAGCGCAATTAGAATTATGGTTGCATGCTGACAAATATGATAATAATGTTTATGTATTGCCTAAGCACTTAGATGAAAAGGTAGCGCGTCTGCATTTAGCTAAAATCGGTGTTGAATTAGAAGTTTTATCTAAGGAACAAGCTGATTACATTGGCGTGAAAGTTGAAGGTCCTTTCAAATCTGATCTTTACAGATATTAAGAATCATCGGGCAATAAAATTATTGTCTGAAATATTATTTGATTAAAAAAAGGCGTGCAATTGCACGCCTTTTTTAGTTATCGCACTTCTTGATATATTTTTACCGATTAAAATACCTGTTTTAATACTCAGTGAAACCTTGTTGGATTTAAGTCGTTAGAGGAAATAAGTTAAAACACTTTACATGAAAAATATCTTACTGTTGTTCGCTTGCTTATTTACTTACAGTTTATTTGGAATGGCCAACGACACTCCAAAAAGAAAATTTACCAAGGATAAAGGAAAGACTCAAGAAGTCAGAAAGGACGTAAAGACGGAAGATCACGAGAATCAAGTGCTCTACATCTTATCTACAAAAGGCGATTCCTATTTTAAAATTGCCAAAAAATTTCATCTAACATTAAGACAATTGCATAAATACAATGAATCGATTCCAGGAATTGATTTGTTAGACGCAGGAAGTATAATTTATTTAGCTCCAAAAAGAAACCACTCCAAAACAAAAGAAACAATAACGCTAACGAATGCAATGACATGGAGAGAAATTGCTCAAATGGAAGCGATAAAGTTAAAACCTTTAATGAGAAAGAATAACAGCACTTCTCCAGATCAACAACTACCTAAAGGAGAAAAGGTGTTTTTACGATGATTTCTGAATTGAAAACGCGTGAAAATTTGTTTGTTGTTGTTTGTTTAAGAAGTCCCGCTAGTCGGGACTTTTTTCATTTCTATTGTTTTGAAAACAAGACATTGCCTCATTAATCCATGCTATTGATTCCTGATCAGATAAGGTAGACACATAAGAATTGCAATCTGACTCCATCTCCTTATCTATATTTACAAGTGCTGAATTTTCAGCACAAGCGCAAGGTTCCATCTTTTTGGTGCAAGCAGATAAACTCAAAAGTATAACTGTAAAAAAGACTATTTTTTTCATCAGCAAATCTTTATAGCAACTTGATAATAATTATTTACTCCTCCAAGTACTTCATATTTAATGTAGAAGGATTTTGTCCATTCATCAAAGGCTTTGAATTCATGATTGGGAACATTAAATTCATCAAAAAAGATTACGTCTCCTTTACGAAGATAGGGAGTCATCAGCGTCAAGACATAAAGCGTAGCGGTATAAAGATCGGCATCCATGTGAATTATTTTTTTTCTCGACGGATCATAATCCGCTAAAAAAGGCAATAAGGTTTGTTGAAATAAACCCACGTGAAATTTAAATCTATCATCCTTAATTTCAGGAAGCGAATCGCCAGAACTCATATCACCTTTTTTAAATGGTCCCCAGTCCTCTGGTAATCCTGTGAACGTATCAAAACCATGAAAACGAGTGTCTGGATGACTTAACTTATTGGTCCACCAACGAAAAGAATCACCTTTAGACACGCCAAATTCAAGATAATCCACTACATCCATTAATTGTTCTTTTTCAATTACATGATTAAAAAGGAATTCTCGTTTATCATATTGGAATTTTAAAGAATAAAAATCTGAGTAACCCTCATTCTTATGTTTGGAAATCCATCGAGATAATTTACTTAATTGAGAGAAAAACAAAAGATAATGCGAAGGGAAGAACACATGAGCACGGAGCACAAAAAACAATCCTTTAAATTTCCCCCTTAAAAACATTAAGCTTTTCATATTTGCAATTTTGGAGATAAAATTAAGATAAAAATAAAGAAGAGCACCCTATGATTCAAAAGTCAACTCTATTTCAAACTTTTCTGAGGTGTTTGGAGCTAACACTCTAAGTCCTATCCCATTATTTAAGGCACTATTACAAGAGGTCATGGGTTCTATAGCAAGCGCATTGCGCTCCATAGATTTAAAAACCTGCAGATAATTAAATCCTTTTGTGGTCATGTTTAATTTCCCTTGACTTCCTTCTAAATAGAGTGAACCTTGATTTAATTCGAATAAGGCATTGATTTCATGTAGAGCGGATACATCTAAATCTTCCTTGCTCTGATTAAAAATTGGAATATCATTCATTAGACTCCAAGAACTTTTTTGCACATCGTTTAAATACAAAATGGGTTTATCCCCTACTGCTTCTAACTCAAAATAAGGATGCCAACCCATGGAATAAGGAATTGGTATCAGATCGTTATTTTGAACTTCAATAGTAATATTAAAACTTTTATCCTGAAGCGTAAATGTGATTCTTATTCCAACTGCAAATGGAAATAAGCTGTTTTCTTCATTTTGAAATTGATACTGCAAGCAGCAATGATGATCGGTTAAAGTTACCACTGAAAATTCAAGTTCCTTAAGTAAACCGTGCAAAGGATCTTGTTGCATGTTTTGATATTGAATTCCGTCAAAAGTGTAAGATCCATTGTTTAAACTATTGGACCAAGGAAACATCCAAACCGATTCATTCCAAGAATTTAAATTCGAATGAGAACTGATTAAATTTATTTTCTTGACCTGATGGATGCATTCTAATGAAATTACTCTTGCACCTTTAGTATCTACTTCTAATTGCCAATGGGAATTCTTTAGAAAAATAATCATAATGCAAAATTAATAAAAGTGAACATAAAATGAATTCTTTGTAAATTAGTGGCGACAAATGAAAAATTTAATACTATCCATATTTACTTTATTCTTTTCCCTGTGTGGATTTGGGCATGATTATTATTTTTCATTTGCTGAAATCGAGTACGATGCTGACCAAAGTTGTTTGTTAATGAGCATAAAAGTCTCCACCCATGATTTAGATTTTTATTATCAAAAAAAAACTGGTGAATCTAAATCAATTGAAAAGGCATTTGAAATGGACAGTTGCACAAGAAAGATTATAAAATTCATTCAGGAAGGTATAAGTATTAAACAAATGTCAATTCCTGTTGGTCTGAATTTAGAGGGAAGAACTACCAATAAAGATGGATTTACCTATTTTTATTTCAAATCTGACAAGATCAACCCAAACATAGGACTCGCAGTCAAATACGATCTATTTATGGATATCTTTACGGAGCAGCAAAATAAAATAAATTTTATTGTCAACCACCAAACCAAGAGTTATGAGTTCCTATTATTCCACCGGGAACATGAAATCAATATCTACTAATTATGAAAAAAATAATCCTTTCCCTAATTATTTCTTCCTCCATTTTTATTTGTGAGGGTCAAAAAAAATTCGCTCAATTAGAAAGTGAATTACCTACCCCTAATGAGTACCGGAATGCCGCTGGAGCACCCGGACATGCTTATTATCAACAACAAGCTGATTATAAAATGCAACTTGTTATAGATGATGCTACACAAAAATTAAGTGGATTTGAAACCATCACTTACACCAATAATTCTCCTGATGCCCTAAGCTATCTTTGGTTGCAGTTAGATCAAAATATTTACTCTCAAGATGCAGATAACAAACTCATCGAAGTAGAAAAAATGGAGGACTTCAAATCTATTGGTGATATTCAGAAAAAGTTCTTCTACTATGATGGTGGATTTAAAATTGAATCGATCACCAATACCGCAGGAAATAAGATGAAATATTCTATTAACAAAACAATGCTTAGAATTGATTTAGAGCAAGCCCTTGCGGCACATTCTAGCATAAGTTTTCAAGTGAGATGGTGGTACAACATTAACGATAGAATAGCTGTAGGGGGTCGGTCAGGGTACGAGTATTTTGAAAAAGACAAAAATTACCTATATACTGTTGCTCAATTTTTCCCGAGAATGTGTGTGTATAATGATGTTACGGGATGGCAAAACAAACAGTTTCTTGGAAGAGGAGAATTTACCTTGCCTTTTGGAAATTATGATGTTTCGATTACAGTTCCTGCCGATCATATTATTGGAGCAACCGGTGAACTTCAGAACGGAGATAAAATCTTAAGCAGTCAGCAAAGAGAAAGATTAGCTCGCGCTAGAAAATCAGACGAACCCATAATTATCGTTACACAAGCTGAGGCGGAGAAAGCTGAACTTGACAAATCAAACAAAACAAAAACTTGGCAATTTAAAGCAACTAATGTCCGCGATTTTGCCTTTGCAAGTTCAAGGAAATTTATTTGGGATGCCCAAAACCTTAATGTTGGAGGAAAGAATGTACTTTGCATGTCCTTTTATCCAAAAGAGGGAAATCCTTTATGGGAGAAATATTCTACTAAATTGGTAGCACATTCGATTAAAACCTATTCAAAATACACAGTGGATTACCCCTATCCTGTGGCTATTTCAGTTCATTCCAAATGGATTGGAATGGAATACCCAATGATCTGTTTCAACGGCGGACGACCAGAAGAAGATGGCACCTATTCAGAGGATACCAAATATGGAATGTGGGGTGTAATTATTCATGAGGTGGGTCACAATTTCTTTCCTATGATTATCAACTCTGATGAGCGTCAATGGACATGGATGGATGAAGGATTGAATACTTTCGTTCAATATTTAACCGAACAAGAATGGGAGAGAGGATATCCAAGTCGCAGAGGTCCCGCTTACCTTATAGCAGATTATATGAGAGGAGATCAAAAATTCATTTCACCCATTATGACCAATTCTGAATCCATTTTTCAATTTGGAAATAATGCCTATGGCAAACCTGCAACTGCTTTAAACATATTGAGAGAGACCATTATGGGTAGAGAATTATTCGACTATGCTTTTAAAACTTATTGTGAAAGATGGAAATTTAAACATCCGTCTCCGGCCGACTTTTTTAGGAGCATGGAAGATGCTTCTGCAGTAGATTTAGATTGGTTTTGGAGGGGATGGTTCTATGGAACAGAGCCTGTAGATATTGCTATTAAAGAAGTGAAATGGTTTGAACTGAACACCCAAAATCCTACCATCGAAAAAGCATTTTTAAAAACTAAAGCTACTGAAAAAACGGTGTTTATTGGAGATGAAAGAAACTTAACAAGTATCGAGGAGACGGTAAATGAGAAAGATAGTACCATCGATGATTTTTATGCTAAAAGAAACCTTTATCTTCCTGACGCTCTGGATAAAAAAGAATACAATGACTTTATTGCTAAAATGAGTGCAAGTGATTTATCCTTACTAAATGCCAACAAACAATTTTATGAAGTTGCTTTTGAAAACATTGGTGGAAATGTAATGCCCATCATTATGGAATTTACCTTTACTGACAATACAAAAAAAGTAATTAGGATTCCAGCAGAGATTTGGAGACAACAAGAGGTAAATGTTAGTAAAGTCTTTATTTTTGACAAAACAGTTCTTAAGATGCGTTTAGATCCATTTTTAGAAACCGCAGATGTGGATTTCAATAACAACTCTTGGCCACAAGAATTTGAACCTACTCGTTATCAATTATTTAAGCAACAAGGGGTCAAAGACAATCCAATGCAACGCCAGAAAAAAGTGGATGCTTTGCCTAAAAATTAATTTTCTTGGAATAAACAACCGAAAGATGTATATTTCGTATTCAAAATTGGGTGCTTGCCCAATATTTTGCTTGTATGAAAATAATTTTACAAATTCTATTATTGTTTTTTAGCTCCTTTGCTTTCTCTCAAGCAGATGATTGTACAAGCCCAACCCCAATTTCAAATGTTATCAACTTCTGTTCTGGAAATGGATTTTATACCAACGTAGGCTCCAATCCCTCTATTTATTCAACTCCAACTTGTTGGCCAACCAATGCAACAGAAGATGTTTGGTTTCAATTCACAGCCATTGGAACTGATGTATTAATCTCTTTGAACGGACTTGGTGCCGGTGGAACGATGGGGCAACCTAGAATTGCATTGTATACAGGTACCTGTGGCGGAACTCTCAACGAAATTGGATGTAATAACGGAACTGCAGGTGTTGGGACTACCCAACTTTATGAAGGAGCATTGACGCCTGGTGTTGTATATTTAATTAGAATTGGAAGCATCCCAAGCTCAGAAGGCACCTTTGAAATATGTCTAAATAATTATACTCCTTCTGCCAATCCAGGCGCTGATTGTGGAGGGGCAGCTTTTTTATGCAGTCAAAACCCTGTTAGTGTCGCCACCCTCAGCGGAGGAGGTTTGGATAATGATGAACCAGAACCTGGAACTTGTTTAGATGTGCCGGGGGTAGATGAAGGCAATTCAGCTTGGTTTTATTGGACTTGTGGCACAAGTGGCGCTTTGACATTTGACATCACTCCTATTAATTCTTTTGACGATATTGATTTTATTCTCTACCAACTTACAGGAAACGATCCTTGTGCACCTCGAATACCCATTAGATGCTGTTCCTCCTCTTGTTTAAATGCAACCGGTTCGACAGGAATTAGTACTATTGAATTTGATCTGAATGAATTTCCAGGTTGCCAAGCAGGATACAATGCCTATGTTCAATCCATTAACATGACCGCTGGAGTTAGTTACGCCATACTCGTAAATAATTTTAGTGCGAATACAGGTTATACCATCAACTTCAACAACAATACACCAAATGCAGGAACCTTTGCTGGACCAAACCCTCAAATAACAGCCAATCCAATGGTGATCTGTGCTGGTCAAAATATTAATTATGACGCTTTAAGTTCTGTTAATTGCAGTGCAGGACTTCAATGGAATTTTTTAAATGGAGGAAGTCCGGTAAATGCTTCAGGAATTGGACCTCATTCAGTTACCTATGCTACCCCTGGAAATTATGTTGCTATCTTAAATGGTACTGACGCTCAAGGTTGTACAGCAATTGATTATGTGAATATTCAAGTCAATGGATTTCCAATTTTAAATATTATTCCTTCAGATACACTTTGCAGTGGCTCCAATGTGATAGTTCCCTTCAGTGCCAATCCGAATGTAGGTGTTACCTATACTTGGACGACCAATACCAATCAAAATTTGTTTGGCTATTCCGGAGGAAGTGGAGGATCCATTAATCAAATTGTAAATAATACCTCCAACAGCAATCAGAATATTAGTTATACGATCATTGGTTCCTTACTTGGTTGTACTGATACAGCACAATTTATTGCAACCATTAACCCATTAATTGAACCTGTATTTCCTGGAATGGGTCCTTTCTGCTTGGGGCAATTGCCACCACCAGTATTACCATTGCAAAGCACCAACATAACGCCGATTACAGGTTATTGGAATACACCAAATATCAATACCAATTTATTAGGTCCCGCTGCTTATTTTTTCACTCCTGATCCGAATCAATGTGCTGATACCAGCCATCTTTTTATTGATATTAATGATAATCCATCTGTTAACTTTCAGGCAGATACTTTAATTGGATGCAGTCCATTTCTAGTACAATTTACAACCGACACGGTTGTTGGAGCAAGCTACGTTTGGCTTGCTAACGGAATAAACATTGGAAATACACCGACCGTTAATTATTTATTTACACCCTCTGGTTGTTACAATATTGAACTTCAATTTAACTTAAATGGCTGCTCAGCCACGTCATTTATACCGAGTTACATATGCGTCGAGGCAGATCCAATAGCTTCTTTTGGAATGGTTCCGGGTGTATTTCAAAATCCAAGTGAATTGGTTAATTTTCAAAATGGAACTGCTGGTGCAGCCAATTATTATTGGGATTTTGGAGATGGAAGTACATCAAGCGAATCAAATCCAAGTCATCTATTTAACAATACCGTTTCGGGAGCAAGCATAACATTATACGCATATTCCAATATTGGATGTAGTGATTCCATAACACAACTCATCTCATATGAAGAGGGATTGATTTACTATATTCCAAATACCTTCACACCTGACCAAGATGAGCACAATCAATCTTGGAAACCTATATTTACCAGTGGTTTTGATCCCTATAATTTCAATCTTAAGGTCTTCAATCGTTGGGGAGAAATTGTATGGGAAACAAATAATGTGAATGTAGGCTGGGACGGGACCTATGGAAAATCAATCCATGCGCAAGAAGGTGTTTACACTTGGGAAATTAATTTTAAACTAAAACAAGACGATGATCGAAAGGTAATCTCTGGAAGTGTAAATTTAATTAAGTGATGTTAAAATCTCCAGACACTTTTAATTATTAAAAAATTTTAAATATCGAGGCAACGAAAAAATAAATATGTCGTTTAAAAATTGAGAAAATAAAATTATTAACAAACAAATCAAGAAGAACTTTAAACACTTTTGATGTTCAACTTATTCTTTTTATGTTATTTTGCAGGAATTAAAATTAAATAAATGAAAATTAAATACCCAATATTACTCAGCAATCTCCTTGTATTCCTTTTTGTTGGACTACTTTCAAATTCAATTGCACAACCCACAACTGTTACTTTTAATTATACGGGCGCTGTTCAAACTTGGACGGTTCCCAATTGTGTTACACAAATAACACTCAACCTCAAAGGAGGAAAAGGTGGTGGTACTAATGGAGGAAATGGAGGGCAAGTTACAGGTCTAATGACCGTAACACCCGGTCAAGTATTACAAATAAATGTCGGAGGATTAGGTGCTACACCAGCAGGTGGATGGAATGGTGGTGGAAATAGCTGGCCAGGAATTGCTCCTTACAACACCGGTGGTGGTGGTGGTGGTGCTTCAGATATTCGAGTAGCTCCTTATGCCTTAGCCAATAGATTTGCTGTTGCAGCTGGTGGTGGAGGAAGAAATGGTGGAACTCCCACTTACACTGCGGCTGGAGGTGCTGGAGGAGGTTCTTTCGGTGCAAATGGTGCAGGGTCAATATTTACAAGTACTGGCGGTGGCGGTGGCTTACAAACTATGGGAGGGACAGCAGGACCACCTTGGGGCGCTGGCCAACCAGGTGTTGCTGGTTCATTAGGACTTGGTGGTAACGGAGGAAACAATGTTGCAAACGGTGCTTCAGGCGGCGGTGGCGGCGGTGGATTTTACGGCGGCGGTGGCGGCGGTGGTGATAATTGTTGTACAGGAGCAAACGGTGGAGGAGCCGGAGGTGGCGGATCAAGCTTAATGCCTCCAAGTGGTACTTCTGTTGCGAACGTAAACACAGGAGCGGGAGTTGTTACTATAACTTATACAGGTGGCGGATCTGCAATTCTTGCTACCAATACTGGACCTTATTGTGTCGGAGATAATATTCAATTGAACGCAACCACAACCACTGGTGCAACTTATTCATGGGCAGGACCAAATAATTTTATTTCTACTTTGCAAAATCCAACAATCCCTGCTGCAACTGCAGCAATGGCCGGTCTTTATACCTTGACTTTTGCAACTCCTCAATGTACCTCAAGTACTACAACAACAATAATTGTCAATACGCCAATTAATCCTACTTTTAATGCAATTCCACCCATTTGCCAAAATGGTGCAGTGCCTGCATTAGCTGCTTCTTCAACGAACGTTCCTACCATTACAGGAACCTGGTCACCGTCTGTAATTTCTAGTGCGGTAGTTGGAACGCAAGGATATATCTTTACTCCTACTCTAGGTATTTGTGCTGATACTGCATTATTAAATGTAAGCATCCTGTTTAATGAGACGCCTACCTTTACTCAAATAAACCCAATGTGTATCAATAGTGTTGCACCTGCATTACCTAACCCATCAACAAATGCTCCAACACAATATACTGGAACATGGACTCCTGCAGCGATTTCAACGGTAACAGCTGGAACAGCTTCTTATTTGTTTACTCCAACCGTTGGACAATGCGCCGTACAAACAACAATGGATATTGTGGTGCTTAACTATACCAACCCTACATTTGTACAAGTTGGACCTTTGTGTCAATATACTCCGGGAATAGTTTTGCCAAGTGTATCTACCAATGTTCCTGCAATAACAGGGAACTGGAATACACCAAATGTACCAACCAATGTACCAGGTACCTTTAGTAATTTCACTTTTATTCCAAATCCGTTCCAATGTGCTGCTCAAGCATCAATGACGATTGTAATAAATCCACTTATTATACCTCAATTTGCTCAAATTGCTCAAGTTTGCGAAGGTGATGTGTCTCCAGTATTCCCTTTGATTTCAAACAACGTACCTGGAATTACTGGAACATGGTCTGCTCCGCTTATCGATAGTGTTGCTGTTGGTGTGACAACACATACTTTCACTCCTACTGCAGGACAGTGTGCTGATACAAGCATTATGAACATTACGGTAATTGCATCTGTGCCTCCGTCGTTTCTATCTGACTCTTTAACAGGATGTAATCCGTTGACAGCGACCTTAAGTACTGTTCCTGTTCCTAATGCAACTTACACTTGGTCATGGAACGGGACACCCATTGGTTCTGGAAGTAATTTAACGTATATGTTCACTTCCGCTGGTTGTCATGATATTACCTTAGAATATAACTTACAAGGATGTATTGAAACAACCACTTACAATGGATATATCTGTATGGATAATTACCCTGCAGCATCCTTTACTTCTAATCCAAATGTACTTTCTTCCACCAACGAAACAGTTGAATTTACTAATACTTCAGTTGGAGGAACGACCTACTTGTGGAACTTTGGAGATGGAACCTCGGGAACAGAATTTTCACCGATACATCCTTACGTTGGAATTATGGAAAATCAATTGATTTCTTTAACTGCATATTCACCATTAGGTTGTCCTAACCTATTCGAGCTGACCTTAGTTTTAATGGACGATCCAATTTTCTATGTTCCTAATACCTTTACACCTGACCAAGATGAACACAATCAAACTTGGTTCCCAATCTTCACTACTGGATTTGATCCTTTCAAATTTAATCTTTACATCTTCGATAGATGGGGAGAAATAATTTGGGAGAGTCACGATGCCAAAGGAGAATGGGATGGAACTTATGGACCTGATGCTTTAGATGCACCAAGTGGAATTTACAATTGGAAGATCCAATATGCCGCAAAGGACACCGACAGCAAAACAGTTGTAACAGGACAAATTAATCTTTTAAGATAAGAACTTTAACGCTTTAGAAATAAAAAAAAACCTCTATGTTAGCATAGAGGTTTTTTTTTGTATTTAAAAATATATTACTTTTTTCTGAAGAAGATTTTAATAGGGACCCCTTGAAAATTAAAAATATCACGAATCTTGTTCTCTAAAAATCGCTTATAAGATTCCGTTATATATTGAGGTAAATTACAGAAAAAAGCAAATGCAGGTGCGTGTGTAGGCAATTGCTGAACGAATTTAATTTTAATATACTTGCCTTTATTCGCTGGAGGCGGAGTATGTTGAATAATTTCAAGCATTACATCATTCAACTTAGAGGTTGGAATCTTTTTTGTTCTATTCGCAAAAACCTCCATGGCAGTTTCTAATGCCTTGTGAATTCTTTGTTTAGTAATCGTAGAAGTAAAGATAATCGGAACATCATTGTAAGGTGCTAGTTGTTCACGAAGTGATTCTTCGTATTCTAACATAGTTTTATGGTCCTTTTCTACTAAATCCCATTTATTAACCAAGACTACCACTCCCTTTGAATTTTTCTCTATCATATAATAGATACTTAAATCTTGTTTTTGTAATCCTACAGAAGCATCTATTAGAAATAAACAAACATCAGCATTTTCTATTGTTCTAATAGATCTTAAAACAGAATAATACTCAATATCCTCAGTTACTTTAGCTTTTTTACGAATTCCAGCAGTATCAATAAGCAAGAAATCAAATCCAAATGAATTATATCTGGTGTGAATGGAATCACGCGTAGTGCCTGAAATATCTGTTACAATATTCCTTTCTTGACCGGTAAAAGCATTAATTAAAGAGGATTTTCCCACATTTGGACGACCAACAATTGCCAAACGAGGTAAATTATCTTCTTCTCGAATGGTTTCATTTTCTTTATCAAAAAATGGAACGATTGTATCTAATATTTCGCCCGTTCCACTACCATTGGTGGCAGACAGGTCAAAGACCTCACCCAAACCAAAAGAATAAAACTCAGCGGACAATCCAACACGATCATTACTATCTACCTTATTGGCCACAACAAGAATTTTCTTTTTGCTTTTGCGAAGTAGTTGAGCAACAATTTGATCCATCTCTACAATTCCAGTGGTAGCATCTACCATAAAGATAATTACGGTCGCTTCCTCTACAGCCAATTCAACTTGTTTGCGAATTTCAGCTTCAAAAATATCTTCTTTTGTAGTGGCATAGCCTCCAGTGTCAATAACTGAAAACTGATATCCATTCCATTCCCCTTTACCGTAAAGACGGTCTCTTGTAACACCGCTAATTTCCTTAACGATAGCATCACGAGATTCGGTTAAACGATTAAAAAGTGTTGATTTACCAACATTTGGACGACCAACAATTGCTACTATATTACTCATTTGAATTATTTCCTAATTGAATTAGTAACCGTATTTTTTTAATTTGGCTTCGGTTGAGCGCCAATCTTTATCGACTTTAACAAAGGTCTGAAGAAATACTTTTGTATCGAGAAATTTCTGTATTTCATATCTTGAAGTACTACCAATTTTCTTCAGCATTTCACCACCTTTACCTATAATTATTCCTTTTTGAGAATCTCTTTCTACAATAATTATTGCCCTAATTCTGGTCAATCCTTCTTCCACTATGTAATCCTCTATTTCAATCTGACAACTGTAAGGGACTTCCTTTTGACATAAAAAGAATATTTTTTCGCGGATAATCTCTGAAACAAAAAAGCGCATTGGTCGATCAGAAATTTCTTCCTTTCCATAATATGGGGGGTTTTCCGGAATCAATTCAAGAATTTTTTCCCAAACCAATTGAATGTTAAATTTATGGAGCGCCGAAATGGGATAAATTATAGCTGTGGGTAGTTGTTCTTCCCAATATTCAACTCTTTCAGTTACCGCAGCTTGATCAGATAAATCAATTTTATTTATCAAACAAATCACAGGAACTTTTAACTTTTTGATTTTTTCTAAAGTTTGCTGATGATTCATTTCGTTCTCTTGTGTATCCGTAATGAATAAAAGAACATCTGCATCATATATGGATGCATTCACATACTCCATCATGTTTTCGTGCAACTTATAAGCAGCATTTACAACACCTGGAGTATCAGAAAAAACTACTTGATAATCCTCTTCATTTACGATGCCTAAAATACGATGACGCGTGGTTTGTGCTTTGGCAGTAACTATTGATAATTTTTCACCCATCAATTGATTCATGAGCGTTGATTTACCAACATTTGGACTCCCAACAATATTTACAAAACCTGATTTATGTGCCATGCTTATTTACAAAGTGCAAAGGTAGGGAATTTAATAAGGACTTTTATGCTAATTCAGTGTTTATATGCCTTCTGCAAATAAATCAAATTGCTCTAGATTGAAAAAATCTCTCGCGAATATTATTAACTTTGAACATGGAACATCATGAAATTTTCATGCAACGGTGTATTGATCTAGCTTATTTAGGCCAGGGAAATGTGCGTCCCAATCCCATGGTAGGATGTGTAATCGTAAAGGATTCCGAAATCATTGGAGAAGGTTATCACGAGGCATTTGGTGGCTTACATGCCGAAATACAAGCGATTAATGCTGTAGAAGATAAAAGTAAATTGCTTGGCTCAACCGTTTATATTTCCCTAGAACCCTGCGTGCACCATGGAAAAACCCCTCCTTGCGTAGATGCATTGATTGAAAACAAGGTAGCTACTGTCGTTATTGGCACTCGAGACAGCAATCCAATAGTTGGTGGAAAAGGTATTGAAAGATTAGAACGGGCCGGAATAACTGTAATTGAAGAGGTGCTTCCTGAAGAATGTCGCAACTTAAATAAAAGATTTTTTACTTTTCACGAAAAAAGACGTCCCTATGTTATTTTAAAATGGGCACAAACACTAGATGGTTTTTTAGATAAAGATCGAACCATGAAAGAGGTTGGTATCAATTGGATTTCCTCTCCTGAAACAAAAGTGCTCGTGCATAAATGGCGCAGTGAAGAACAAAGTATTCTTGTTGGACGAAATACGATTGCAAACGATAATCCATCCTTAACTGTTAGAGAGGTAAGTGGGACCAATCCTCTAAGAATAGTTATTGATAGTCAACTGCAATTAAGTAAAAATGTAGCGATTTTTTCAGATGACTCACCTACCCTGGTTTTTAACCGAATAAAAAATGAAACTAAAGGAAATGTAGAATGGATTAAAATTCATGAAACATCAACCAAGGCAATTTTAGATGAATTGTATAAGCGCAATGTTCAATCTGTTTTAGTGGAAGGTGGGAGCAGAACCCTTCAATATTTTATTATTGACAATGTTTGGGATGAAGCAAGAGTAATTGTTGGAAATGTTAGATTTCAAGAAGGTGTAAAAGCTCCAGTTATAAATCGAGTACCTGTTTCTTCCCACCCATTTGGAAACAAGGATACCATCTATTATTATTCTAGAAGATGATCTCATTAATTGCTTGTATTGTTTGCTCGAGTTTCATCTTCGTTCTTTTTAAAGTATTTCCGAAATATAACATTGATACTTTTCAAGCAATAGTTTTTAATTATTTTGCTGCCACAGCATGCGCATTGTTGTGTTTTGGAAAGGAGTTAGATCAAATTCCAAACAATATTAATGCGATCCTAATTGCAGCGATTGCCTGTGCTTTACTTTTTATTTCACTTTTTTCTTTAATGGGATTTAGTGCCCAGAAAAATGGCTTAGCAATAACCTCAGTTGCCGTGAAAATGTCAATGGCAGTTTCACTCATCGCAATGATTATTGCTTATAAAGAATCTTTGTCCCTATTAAAAATATCAGGTATTGTTTGTGCTTTTCTAGGAGTACTTCTAGTTTCCATTCAAAAAAAAGAAAAAAGCGATTCTAAAGGTTCCCTTTGGATGCTGGTGGTGCTTTTCTTCGGAAGTGGTTTGTTAGATTTTTTACTTAATTACACGCAAAAATATGAGTTAAGCGATTGGCATGCTGGACTTTTTTCAGGATTAGGTTTTTTTCTTGCAGGATTAATTGGCTTGTGTATCATGATTGTATTAATTCTCAAAAAGAAAATGATCTTCGCATTCAAAAATGTTATTGCAGGAATCGTTTTAGGCATTCCAAACTATTTTTCAATTTACTTACTCATGAATGCCTACCAAACAAGTGATTGGACTGATTCGACCGTACTCGCAATTATGAATGTTTCCATCGTATTAATTGCAAGTTTTATAGGCCTAATGATTTTTCAAGAAAAATTAAGTATTAAAAAAGGATTGGGATTAATTTTTTCAATTTTGGCCATAATTCTATTATTTTTAGCTACTTAGTATACAATAAATTTATTTTTTACTTAAATTCGGTAAATGAAAAAACTATTACTTCTAATTACTTTATTTCCAATTATTGCATTTGGACAACTGAAAATAAATGAAGCGAGTAATGCAAACGGCAACACAATTGTATTGCCTAATGGAGATACACCTGATTGGATAGAAATTTATAATAGTTCTGGAATCCCTTCCAATATTGGAGGATATGGTCTAAGCGATAATCGGAATGCTCCAATGAAATGGATTTTTCCTACCACTATGATTAGCCCCTTAGGATTTTTAGTAGTGCATGCAGTAAATAAAAACACCGTAAATTTTATTGACCACTATGAAACAAGCGTATTTGCAGACTCGATTTGGGATTACATTATTCCTACAGCAGATATTCCACAATGGAATAGTAGCAGCTTTAACAGCGGCGCTTGGCTCAGCGGACCTGCAAGTATTGGCTACGGTGATGGAGATGATGCAACAGATATTATTGGACCGTTTACGACTGTTTATTCTAGAATCAACTTTCAATGCACAAACATTAACGGAATAAAAAAGGCAATTCTAGACATTGACTATGACGATGGATTTGTGGCCTACTTGAATGGTATTGAAATCGCCCGTGCAGGTCTAACGGGTGCTCCACCAACATGGAATGAATTAGCGAGTGACCATGAAGCAAGCATCCCACAAGGAGGCGCTATTTCATCTTTTGAAATTGATACAGCAATTATTCAAGCAGCCCTTGCGCTTGGGAATAATGTGCTCGCCATTGAAATTCATAATACTGATCCAAATTCATCTGATTTAACAGGAAAACCTTTTTTAACATTTGGATATGACACCCCAGGTACATTTTCAAGCGGAACAATCCATCCCTATTTCGCACCAATAATAGGTGGAACTCTAGAGACTAATTTTAGTATATCTACAGGCGGTGAAATGCTTTACCTTTCTAATCCAGCAGGTATTTTTATTGATTCATTGCTCATAATTGATCTTGAGCCTAACATGTCGAATGGTAAACTTGTAGATGGCGGAATCGCAACTGCCACTTTTAATGTTCCAACACCCAATGCTTCTAACAACACCTCCATTGGTTATGATGGTTATGAAAATCAAGCAACAATTACCAATAATGGAGGCGTATTTCAAGGTCCAATTCTTGCTAATATCATAAATAATTCTATTGCAAATGGTGAACTTAGGTACACCACAACAGGGGTTAACCCTAGCGTAAATTCACCTCTGGTAGTTGGACCCATCTTACTTTCGACGAATTGTGTTTTAAAAGTTCGTTGTTTCCCTGTTGGAACGAATTTACTTCCAAGTTTAATTAGCACAGAAACCTTTTTGTTTCAAGAAGATTTTTCCCTGCCAATTGTTTCCCTTACTATTGATTCAGCAGATCTTTATGGAGGCAATGGGATTTTTGATAATTGGTGGACAGACTGGAAAAAACCCTGTGTGGTAGAATATTTTGATGCCAATGGAATTAAACAGTTTGAAACAAGAGCATCTGTAAAACCAGATGGAGGCGCCGGTGGAAGTCGGTCCAATCCGCAACATAGCGTTACTATCGAACCTTCAAGTACCTTATACGGTGAAGGTAAACCTATACACTACCCAATTATACCCCAGAAACCATATATTAAAGATTATTATGCCCTCTACATTCGAAATGGTAGTAATTTTTGGAACCAATCCCCACAAAGAGACGCAACATTTTGTCGCATAATGTCAAAAACCAATGTTAATTCACAAGCTTATACCCCAGCAAATGTATTTTTAAATGGTCAATATTTTGGTGTTTATGAATTGCGCGAAAAGGCAAATGAAGGTTATTTTAAAAATAATTTCAATAACGACTTAGACAGTTTAGATTTACTTTCTGTAAGCTATTGGTATGGTGCAGGAATAATTAGAACAGTAAAAGGTTCAGACACTTCGTTTTTCTCC